>Ga0209414_1000315_pt1 | contig 23006 bp, 21 predicted proteins | sample LakVidmifraction_4_FD_181154 | JGI IMG/M metagenome (GOLD analysis project Ga0209414, IMG submission 181154) | Hypersaline microbial communities from Lake Vida, Antarctica - Brine Hole Two &gt;0.2 micron (SPAdes) (version 2) | ecosystem: Environmental > Aquatic > Non-marine Saline and Alkaline >...
AATAATTAGAAAATAAATAAATAAGAAAAAATAAAGTAAGTAAGTAAGTGAAAATTAGAAATTGTTGCCCATTTCCGCGGCCCATTTCCGTTTCATTTCTTTGTTGTATTTTTGCCGAAATAACAGTTTCTGCAATTTAAGTTCCATTTCCGCAATTTCTATGCGGTTTTTTTCTAGTTGCTGTTTTTGTGCGGCGCTTTCCGCTTTCCGCTTTTGGTTTAATGCCGCGGCCCATTTTTTGCGAAATTTTAATTGCGCCGTACTTTTTGGTTTTTCCATAATAATTAGAAAATTAAGAAAATAAGAAAAATAAAATTAACGTTCGCGCCACATGTGGGCGTGTATGGCCGCGGTGAACTCTTTCGCACTGAACGCGGTCGTGCTAATTATGGTCGTTGACGTACCTGCGTGGTACTTGACAACGCCCGGGTTGTGGCTCCATGTCTCATAGGACATGAAATTAGTCCCCTCGTCATTTATAACGAGTACCGCGTTTAGCTTGCGGTTGTTGTGCGTGCTATAGTCGCACCAAGTGTTTTGCGCTATTTCGACAAAATTTAGTCGTGGGTCTAGTTGCATAATAATAGTATGTATTAAGTGAAATTAAGTAAGTAAAAATTAAGAAAAAATAAAGTAAGTAAGTAAATGAAAATTAGTTTATACGGCGCGTAATTATATAATAAGCAAGCGCCGTGTACTTTGTTTCTTTTTGAAAAACTGTTTTTTCCGCGCGTAGTTGCTCATTTAGTTGCGCCCTTGCATTTTCATTGTCAGCAATTGAGCTAACAATATATACAGTTTTATATGCGCATATTTCGCGGCCTTTTGCAATACGTAGCTCAAATTTTGCCATGGTAGTATGTATTAAGTAAGTAAGTAAAAAAAAGAAAATAGGCTATTTCGCCAAAAGTACCCGGGTACTAAACCAATAGTACCAAGGTGGTTTACATGTACTTTTTCTGGCTAGTTTGCTATTATGCTGTATGCAGTTTCAAAACGTCTATGAAACAAACAAAACAGGGCTTGCAATATACTTTACCGCCAAAAAAACCAATATGTCAAAGAACGTCAAAAACAGTTTTGCAGGTAACTGTCAACCGCAGTGAGAAAGAGTCTATTTAACATAAGCAGCACTTTTGCTGCTCTCTCTCGCAACTCTAAAACAAATGTACAACCTCTTTAATTAATATGCAATAGCTACGCACTATTATTTTAGTATATAGTGTATTTTTAACATTTGAAAAGCTTAAATAAGTAAGGCTATTAAAAAACTGGCTATATATACAACTATTATATAGCGTACCTCCATTACATAACTATATAACATATAACAACCCACGCATACGTACTTAACCAACTTATAATAGCCTATATAGAACAACAACTATATAACATAGAACAAAACAGCTTTTTTTGCGGGCTTTGCGCTTTCGCATAGCAAAACACTTTGACAAATATCAAACACAAACAGAAACACAACTAAAGCAGAACTAAAGCAAAGCGGAAACAGAAACAGAACTAAAGCATATACTATATGGTATATGTATATGGGCTATATATAGTATGCCGGTACCAAATGGAACCACGCCTATATAATAGAACCAAAAACAAATGGCCTATATAATAGAACCAGCGTATATATAGAACCAGAACCACCGGCACCGGCAAAGCCTCAAGCATAGAACCAGCGTATATATATAGAACCAAAAACAAATGGCCTATATAATAGAACCAGCGTATATATAGAACCAGAACCAGAACCTGCTCCGGTACCAATAGCCTTGCACTGGCATAGAACGTATGCAACTATGTATATATGTTTATATCATAATGTCAACCATGTCAACCACCCCAAAAGCCTCAATTAACGTATGCAACTATGTACATATGTGAACCCCCCTATATGTTGGCAGATGTTAAAATGTAATAAGGGGTTGTCGGCCCCGAGTATTAGATTATTTATTTTGCTCAAAAATATCATATATAAAATTTTATAATTTTTTTTGGTCATAAAAAGCAAACTGAACAAGTCCTTGGTTATATATAGGCGCACTTTTTTTAAATCATTGCATTCACATTGTATTCATTGCGTGATGCGTTTGTAGCCTGTTTTTTCTAATTTTCTTTTTTTGCAGAAACTTTGATAATCACTATCTTTATGATATTGATATTTATAAAAAACAGGAAATGAAACAAGAAACGAATTTGGGGAATGGTTGGAAGGATAATCATCCCAAACGAGCTTATCAATTATGTCTTCTGGGTTTGACCAATGCAGACCTTGCGATTGCATTTGGCGTATCCTTGGGGACTATTGAGATGTGGATCAGGAAGCATCCTAGGTTTACCAAAGCAATTCGATTAGGGAGGCAGGAAGCTGATAGTAAGGTTGCGGCAGCACTTTACAAAAAAGCGACTGGATATACGTATGAAGAAGACATTGTAAATGTTTCCCATGGACAAGTGATGGTGAATACAGTGAAGAAATTTGCCCATCCTGAAACTACTGCTGCTATTTTCTGGTTGAAGAACAGGCAAGCTGATCGCTGGGCGGATGTCTGGAAGTTGGATCAGAACGTGAATGTGAATGTAAATGCAGTCAAGCATGAAAATCTAAGGGAGCTTACTTCGCCAGAATTAGCTCTTTTGGAAAAGATTGGATTGCGTGATTTTAATCTGGACAACTAATGGATGTAGATGCACTCATAGACAAGCCAGTTCGGACGAAGCCTACTAGAAAGGAAATCATGCTGTTTTCTTTGCAAAATCCGGTCTATATTCTCAGGGAGGTATGCAATAGGTCTTTGTATAGGTTCGTGCAAGAATTCTGGCCGGAATACAGCAATGATACTTTTGTAGGGAACTGGCACATCGAATTGCTTTGCCAAGAACTAGAAGTAATTGCCAAACGAGTAGCCGCAGAAGAGGATAGGGACTATGATTTCATTGCCAATGTTCCTCCGGGAACGTCCAAGACAGCTATCACATCCATCTTCTTCCCTATTTGGTGCTGGACGCAGTGGTATTGGATGAAATTCATTACAGCTTCTTATGGGGAAACCCTTTCTTTGGAATCGGCGGAATATAGTAGGGATGTTATGAGATGCCAGAAGTTCAAGAAAATATATCCAGAAATTGAAATTCGCACAGACAAAGATCAGAAAGGAAACTTTAAGATTATCAAAAAGGAATGGAAGCCAAATAGTAACATTCCAAAAGTACATCAGGGAGGGAATAGATTTTCCACTTCAGTAGGTGGTACGCTAACAGGATTCCACGGGCATATATTAATAGTGGATGACCCGATTAATCCAAATCAGGCGTTGTCTGAAAAGGAGTTGAATAATGCTAATCATTGGGTATCGCAAACGTTGTCCACTAGAAAGGCAAATAAATTGACTGCGACCACTATTATGATTATGCAAAGATTGCATCAGAACGACCCTACTGGTGCTATTTTAAAGAATAAAAAGAGGCGTGTAAAGCATTTATGTCTCCCGGGGGAGATTCGCAATCACAGAGAACAAGTATATCCGCCTGATTTGGCAGAACGTTACATTGATGATTTATTAGACCCAAAGAGAATGCCTTGGTCAGTTATGGATGATTTACGTGCAGATTTAGGGCAGTATGGATATGCTGGACAGATTGGGCAGATTCCTACGCCTCCGGGTGGTGGAATGTTTCAAGTGGACAAACTACAAATCGTGGACAAAATGCCTCTTGAAAAACACATCATTTCCATTGTTCGTTATTGGGATAAAGCAGGTACGCAGGATGGTGGGGCATTCAGTGCTGGCGTAAAGATGGCCAGATTATTGGATGGTACTTATTTAATTATGGATGTGCGCCGGGGACAATGGGGAACCAATGTAAGGGAACGGCAAATCAAAAGAACTGTTCAAATAGACGAACCAAATTTAGTTACGTGGATAGAGCAGGAACCCGGCTCAGGTGGAAAAGAATCTGCGGAATCTACTGTAAAGAATTTAGCTGGGTTTGTCATACGCAAAGATAGGCCACAAGGAGATAAGATATTTCGAGCGGATCCATTTTCAGTTCAAGTAAATGAAGGCAACGTATCTATGTTGCGAGGGGATTGGAATCATGAGTTTATTGAAGAGTACAAATATTTTCCATTTAGTACATACAAGGATCAGGTTGATGCTGGTTCTGGTGCATTTGCTAAATTAACATCGAAAAGAATAGTTAAATCCTATTAACATGAAAAGAACGAAACAACCAGAAATGCAAGTGAACGAATCCACTTTAGTTGCCAGAAATGCTTTGGCAAACATGATGGGGATGTCTTTTGACAATCAAAGAGACTTATATCTAACATTGGGATATCCTAAAGAAGTGGGTTATTTTGATTTCTTAGCACGGTATAAGCGACAGGATATCGCAAAAGCAATCATCAAAAGACCAGTTCAGGCTACATGGGCAGGACAAATTCAAGTATCCGAGTATGGCCATGCGAAAGACACTGCATTTGAAAAAGAATGGGACCGCATGGAGAAGCGGTTAAAATTAAAGGCTGGTTTTTCCAGATTAGACCGCTTAACTTGTTTGGGCCACTACGGTGTACTTTTAATCGGCTATTCCGACACCGGGAATAGGGAGGATTTTGCCAAACCCGTTAAAAAGGGGGGTAGCCTCACAGTAAACTATATTAAGCCAATAGGAGAGGGGAATGCAGTAGTTCAAGAGTGGGTGTCTGATACGAAGTCACCTAGATTTGGAATGCCTAAAACTTATTCAATCAACGTGAAAGGAATAACAGGAGCAAATTCCAGTCAAACCTTACTTGTTCATTATACAAGGGCGATGCATGTTTCTTGGGATTTGTTGGAAGATGAAACACAAGGTGCCCCTGTAATGGAATGTGTGTTTAATAGATTAATGGACATCGAAAAACTTGTCGGGGGTTCTGCTGAAATGTATTGGCGTGGCGCACGTCCGGGATTCCAAGGAAAAGTTGATCCAGAGTACACTATGGGGCCTGATACTGAAAAGAAAATGCAGGAGGACATTTCGGAGTACGAACACAATTTGCGCAGATTCTTCATCCAAGAGGGGATTGAACTAAAAAGTTTGGCTCCGCAAATATCAGACCCCACACAGCATTTAAACATTCAAATCCAAATGATTTCCGCAGAAACAGGAATCCCACAGCGAATTTTAATGGGTAGTGAACAAGGGGAGCTTGCTTCTGGTCAGGATGCTAATTTGTGGAAAACTACTATTCAGGACAGACGGACAGAACAAATAGAAGTACACATCATCCGCCCATTTGTAGATGCTATGATACATTATGGCATTTTACCAACCCCACAAACAGAGGATTATATGATCAAGTGGAGTGATTTATTTGCCCCATCAGAAAAGGAACGTGCGGAAACAGGAAAAACCAGATCTGCTGCGATCCAGTCATATTTGCAAAATCCAATGGGCATAGAAGTAATTCCACCAGATGTATTCATTGAGTTCTTTTTAGGATTGACCACGGAACAAGTTGCCTTGGTTAATAAAATGCGAAAAGAGCAAGGATCAGTGGAATTAGATTTTAGTTCTTTAGACGAGGATGATGACAATGCTGATGCACAAGCACCAACACAAAAATAATTAAATATAGGAACAAGTGTTGAAAAATTTGAAGTAAACGATAATACTCGTATATTTGAAAAGTTACAATTAAAAAAACAATAGAGAATGTGTGAGATTTGCCAAACATATCAACCAGATGTATTACTTGTGAACAATGCGGAATATCGTGTGGATCCTACTAGGACAACCACACTTCGCAATTTGTTTGCCCGGCAAATGAATACAAGGTTTAATAAAGTGGCCTCCGCTGTAAAACACGCTATTGTTGATTTGGATGTATTGGCATTAAAACAATTGACTTTGACTGTGCAGCAATTAATGAACAGGCAATTTGATTTTCCAACCAATGATCGAAAAATTGAAGAATTTATGCGTTGGTTGGATGAATTGATTGGGGCTGAGTTATTGACAGTATCACAAGCACGTGGATTAGGGCAATCCATCCATCCACAATGGACGGACTTATATGTGGAAGATTCTTATAAAAGAGGTGTTATTCGGGCTAGAAGTGAAATGAGAAAATCAGGCATGGACATCCCTAGTATGGAGGACACAGGCGGAATCAGAGCCAGTATGAGCACACCCTTTCACATGGACAGAGTTGGTATCTTATACATACGCACATTTGAGGAATTAAAAGGAATAACCAGTCAAATGTCAACTCTTATAAGCAGAACACTTGCCCAAGGGCTTATGGATGGTGATAATCCAAAATTAATAGCCAGCAAACTTGTAAAAGTGATTGCGGATGTAGGTGATTTATCACTAACGGATAGTTTGGGTAGGTTTGTCCCGGCTAAACGAAGAGCGCAAATAATGGCACGTACTGAAATTATTCGCGCACATCATAGGGGCATGATACAAGAATATAGAAATTGGGGGTTGCATGGCGTGTATGTAATGGCAGAATTTAGAACAGCCGGGGATAAACGGGTGTGTTCAATTTGCGATAGTATGCAGGGAAACAGATACACATTAGATGAAGCGGAAGGCATAATTCCAGTACACCCACAATGCAGATGCATGGTTTTACCATACGAAACTAAATAAAGTTATGCTAGTAATTAATACAATACAAGAAACAACCTATTCCTATAGGATAGAAACACATGAAGGCACGACCTATCTGGTTGTTCCTGTTGTAATGATGGTGGAAGGGGTTCATTCTGGTTCTGGTGGCCCTATATTGTATGAACAAGCGGAATTAGAACTATGTGCCTCTTTATGGGAGAATGTTCCTATCGTCATATACCATCCGAAATCGCTGGATGGAACTTACATTAGTGCAAATAGCCCCGACCAACTAGGTAAGCATGTCGGCACAATCAGAAACGCCCACATGGAGGGGAATAAATTAAAGGCAGAAGCATGGTTAGGGGAAACCCAGCTATCAAATGTTTCTGCCGATGCACTTAGTTCTATTATAAATAATGAACCCATGGATGTCTCCATTGGTTCTTTTGTGGAAGCGACAGAAGAGGTGGGTGTTTGGAATGATGAAGAGTACATAGGCATTGCACATATTGTAGTAGCCGACCACCTTGCTTTGCTTCCTGGAATGGAAGGGGCTTGCAATTGGAATGATGGTTGTGGGATAAGAGTAAATTCTAATATTAACGAAAAACAAACTAAAAATGAAAAGATGAAAGAAGATTTTGAGGTGTACAAAGCCATAAACAAAAAAGGGGATGCTATTGTGCCTATTGTTAATCAATTGGCTTTTGAGGGGGTTCTTCAAAAGTTGTATGATTTAATGGATGGTATGGACAATGACATGCGTATGTTTTTCTTAGAAGATGTGTATGCTGATCATTTTGTGTACCGTGTGCGAAGCCGAGAAACCAGAATCGCACAACTACTTCGCCAGTATTATACGATAGATTCCTCCGATGTCATTTCTTTAAATGGAGATCCAGTGGAAGTCAGGAAAAGCATCACATACGAAACTCTGCAAATGCAGCGCACTAAATTTAATAACAATTCTAAAACCAACACAATGGAAGAAGTAACAAAAAAAGTGGACGCATTAATTAACGCCAATGGGCGTTTTACAACTTGCGATCGCACTTGGTTAACCACATTAAGTTTGGAAGCACTTTCCAAATTAGAACCAAATGCGACTACAATTGAAAAGACTGTGGAAGTTCCAGCAGTTTTAGATGTCAATACAGCTATTGATTTTCTAAAAGCAAACAAAGCGGACAAAGATACAATTCTTTCGCTTCTGTCAAAAGAAGAAAAAGAGGCGTATGAAACAGGCTTATCTGTATTTAGCAAACAAAAGGAAGATTTTACTGCTTCTGTGCTTGCTAATTCTAACGGAGCCTTTACCAAAGAGGAATTAGAGGCAATGGACTTTTCTTTGCTGAGTAAGATGGCAAAGTCCTATATTCCTACCACCCCTACCACACCCAAAACAGAAGCGTCTGACTATTCTGGACTTGGGGCAGGTGGCGCACTTAGTACAAATCAAAGTGCAGATGCCGCACAAGAAGATTTATTCCTTCCTCCGATGCAAGCGTATGCATCAAAAAAATAATTAATCCTTTTAAATTAAAATAAAATGGCTAGAAACACGATTAAGTTAAAAGACTATTTGCACGTTGTTGGAGAACATGAGGCAAGTGGCGCGATTACACCCGGAATGTTTGTTGGTGTAACAAGTACTGGTAAAGTGGCTGTTGTCGCTACCGCCGCTAACGGCGTAATGGTTGCCAATGAGGATGAATTCCAAGGAAAAACTATTGCCGATGCTTATGCTATTGGTGACATGGTTCAGTGCTGGATTCCTCAAAGAGGTGATGTTGTTTATGGCGTATTGGCCGATGGACAAGACATCGAGATTGGTGGTGCGTTGACTATTGGCGCAGGTGGCAAATTAGTAACGGCTGGTGCCAATGCTGTTGTCGCTATTGCAGTAGAAGCTGTTGATCTTAGTGGCACTGGTGTCACGGAAGATGGACGCATCATGGCTCGTATTGTTTAATTTTAAAAAAAAGAAAATGCCTAAAGAATTAGATTTTATTAATGTGAATGGCGGGACTGGTTCAGGTTCCGTAGCACAAAGACTGCTGAATAACGGCAGTATGGATGCTGGCATGTTGCGCCCTATGCGCGCGGCCGATGGTAAATCGTACATTTCCGTGTATAGCGGACAAGGCGATCCAGTGGATCCAAAGAACTCAAAAGTAATCCAAGTCAATGCAGCTACTTTGTTGAAAGACGAGTGGAAGTTGTTAGATACGGCTGTTATGGGTATTGCCGAGCAACGTTTACAAGGCGTTCAGGATCTTATCGCTGCCGGCCTGACTTATAACATTCCAAATGCATTGGGAACAACTGTATTGGAAAGTCAGGAAATCAGTGATGCTCTTGAAGCAGAATTGAGTATGGATGGTGTTCACCGTGCAAAAGGGGATCGCCCACAGTATTCAACCAGTTATTTACCTTTGCCCATTATCCATGCGGATTATGATTTGAATGCAAGGGTTTTGGCTGCTTCTCGAAGCAAAGGCGCTCCGTTGGATACAACTCTTGCAGAAAGAGCCGCAAGAAAAGTAACTGTTCAATTAGAGAACATGTTATTCAAAGATCAACAGTATTCTTTCGGTGGTGGCAAAATTTACAGTTATGTGAATCACCCAGACAGGAATCAAGTTGCTTTGGCTGTTGCTTGGGATGATGCTGCCAAAACCCCTGAAGCCATTGTTGGTGATGTTCTTGCTTGGAAACAAAAAGCAATTGCAAACTTTCGTTATGGCCCATTCCAAATCTACATTCCTACTTCATGGGAAACTGTGTTGGATGAAGATTATAATGTTTCTGGAAATTCTAATATGACCATTCGTGAGCGTATTATGAAGATTTCAAACATCCGTGGTATTACTGTTGTTGATTCCCTGCAAGCAAATAATGCTTTATTTGTTGAGTTTCGTTCAGATGTTGTTCGTTTAGTACAAGGAATGCCTATGCAAAACGTTGAATGGTCTTCCGAAGGCGGCATGACTACCCATTACAAAGTGATGTCAATTCAGGTTCCTCAGATTCGTTCTGACTACAATGGTAACTGTGGTGTATTCCACGTGGCCTAATTAACTTATTTGCTAATCATGCAATATTAATATTAAAAATTTATTTATTATGGGACGCACTACTAAAGTAAAAAAGGATGCCACTAATCCACAAGGATCCTTGTGGTTAAAAACGGGTGGCGGTACTTTGTACCTAAAAGATGGCAGGGCCATTAAAAAGGGGGATCGCTTCTATGAAGAGAAAGCCGACATCCCAGCCGCATTTTTAAATAATTTGACTCTGCTTTCAACAGCAAATGACAACACGGAAGGAACAGACGAGGAATTTTCTGTAAATAAAGTTTCCGGCAAATGGCACAATGTATTTGATTCTGAAAATAAAAAAATGTCAGAAAAAAACCTGACAAAAGCAGAAGCCAGCAAATTGGCAGAAGAATTGAATGCGAGTTTTGAAGACGAGCAAAAAGAAGAATAATGGCTTGGACTATACCTAACATGTGGAAAGGCGGAACCGTTTGGATAATCGGTTCCGGTACTTCCATATTAGATGAATTTGGGATTCCCATCGAATTAGCCAGACAGGTTATTAGTGGGAATCTTCCTATATCTGCATATAGTCCTTATTTTGCACCAATACACAACAAACACACAATCGCAATAAATCACATGTACCAATTAGGAAACTGGTTGGATGTTTTTTATTTTTCAGATAACGAAATGTGGTCTGGGGATGAAAACAAAAAGCAAATTTTATCTTATAAAGGATTGCGTATCACAAACAACATAAAATTTAGGAAATTGCACAAAGGCATAAAATACATAGAGCGTGATAAAAAAGAAATGGGGCTTTGCGAAACCAAGAACGCTGTTTGTTTTAATAGGAATACCGGGCTAAGTGCAATTGATTTGGCCTACCATTTTGGGGCAAAGCGTGTTATTTTATTAGGGTTTGATATGGCCCGCGCACAAATAGGATCCCATATTCATGGCGTAGGGACAAAGGAAAGCAAAGGGGGATCTGCTGAACTTTCTTTTAGAAGTCATTTAAAAGCCATCCCACACATTATACAGGATATGAAAGACCGGGACATTGAAATATTAAACGCAAGTAGTATAAGCACAATCCCATATTTTCCCAAAGTAAAAGCAAAAGACTATTTTTAAAAAACCACTATGGAATCTACCAAACAACGACAACCCATCCTAATAACTGGATGCCCTAGAAGTGGGAAAACACTCATTGCCCAGATATTACAAATCAGTGGTATTTTCTTTGGGGAAACTAACAAAATGTTAGAGAATGAAAAACTTTCTGAATTAACGGAAGCCTACCAACAAGCACACGACATATCCCCGGCTTCTAAAAAAAGTGCGTTGAGCATTCCACAGGATTGGGAAAGCAAAGTAGCACAACTTATGCTAAAACAAGGATACAAAGATAAACGATGGGCGTTCAAACACGCAGATATTTCTACTTTGTGGCCTATTTGGAAATATAGCTACCCAGAAGCAAAAGTCATCATTGTTCGCAGAAGCATAGAGGATATTGTCCCCTCTTGCATGAAAACAAAATACATGACACAATGTAACACGGAAGAGGAATGGGCAGAGTTAATGCAACAGTACGAAACCAAATATCCGGAAATGATTTTAAGTGGGATGAATTGCAAAACAATTTGGCCACATGAAATGGTGAATGGAAATTACGCTCATATTTATGAATTGCTTAGGTGGTTAGACATTCCATGGAAAGCAGAAATTGTTTCACAAATAGATCCTAAATTTTGGAAATCCCGTAAAAAATAAAATATGGCACGTATCACAGACATAGAGGTTCGCAATATCATAGAAACTTCCATTACAGAAGGACAAATGCAGCGGTACATTGACAGTGCCGCAGCCTTGTCAACGTTGTTGGACGACAAAGGCATAAATTCCACCATTTTAAAGGAGATTGAATGCTGGTTAACTGCCCACTTAATAGCAAGTACCAGAGACAGGCAAGCGAGGGAGGAAGGGGCAGGAACAGCGTATGTAAAATATAGCGGATTAACTTATACAGGTCTAAAGGGAACAACCTACGGACAACACGCTTTAATGTTGGATTATTCTGGTACGTTGGAAATTATGTCGGGCAGAAGGTTAATGCGGTTTTTTGCAGTAAAAGAAGGGGAATAAATTATGGCTATTACTTCATTTATAGAAAAGGTTTGTGTGCAGCCTGCCGTTCTTTGGTCTTATACTGGAACAACTGATGGTTTTGGAGGGGGTGAGATATTTTTTGCCCCTGTTGCTATTAAAGTGCGGTGGGAAGAAGAACAAACAATAACAAAGGATTCAAATGGTTTGGAATTTGTTTCTAAAGCAACAGTAATGATTCCAGATTCTGCTGGGGAAGTAAAACGAAAAGATTTTTTGTATTTAGGAACATTGCAAGAAATTAACAACGAACCAAATCCAAAAAATGTATTTTCTGCCTCAGAAATAAAAAGGTTTACCAAAGTACCAATGATTTATTCTAATACCATATTTGTAAAAACCGCATTTTTATGAAAAGGTTTAAAATAAAAGGGATTGAAAAGGTTATGGGCAATCTTAATAAAAAAGCAAGCTCTATCAAAAAGAAGCTGACCACAACTGGATTTATACGTGTGTCGATATTTTTTCAAGAGCAAACAGAGAAGACATCCCCCATAACCCCGTTAGATACAGGAAATTTGCGGTCTTCTTACTTTACAACTATAAAAGATGCGGATGGTTCTGTTATAAATAAAAGTAGTGGGTTTTCACCGGATAATCGTGTAACAGCACGACACAAACAAAATCAAAATGCGACTGTTTCCACAATGCAATCAGTCGTGGGGGCATCCACAATCCCTTTCATGATATTTGGGTTTTCTGCTAATTATGCGATGGCCGTCCATGAAAAAACTGGAAAAGATATAAACTGGGGCCGTCCGAGTTCTGGGCCAAACTTTTTTCTAAATCATGTAAAAAATAACCAAAGTAAAATCCTAAAGATTCTACGACAAAACGCAAAAGTATGAACGCAGTAGCCATTGACATAAAAGACATACTTCTAACCAAAGGATTGGGCTATTCCTTTGGACAGAATTTGTTTATCGGTCGTATGCCAGAACAGCCTAACGAATGTACTTGCATTTTTGATATTGCCGGGGCTGTTCCTGATTTAACTATGACCGCTCAACAATATATGAGGGATGGGGTGCAATTTATTGTCCGGGCAAATAATTATTTAGGTGCAATGGGAAAGGCTCAGGACATTTTAGAAAAATTACAAGGGTTAACTAATATAGAGCAGGGAGGCATGTTTTACACGCTGATACGAACTAATATGACACCAAATGTTTTAGATTGGGATGAAAATAACAGGATTTATGTTATATTTAGCATGGAAGCGCAAAGGCGTTAATTTGATAATAATTGTTTAATTTAAAAATTGTAGATTATGGCATTAAGCGAAGCAATCACAGGCCAAGGCACGATTTTTAGTAGAAATTCTACCCCACTAGGGGAGATAAACTCTATTGAAGGGCCGGGCAAATCACGGGAGACTATCGAAGTAACCCGATTGGAAGATCTGGACGGTTACCGTCAGTATATTGGCGGTTTACGGGAACCGGGAACGGTTACGTTGAACATGAATTTTACTAGGGAAAATTATGACATTTTGAATTTGGACTTTGAATCGGATGCATTGCAAACCTATTCTATTGCCCTGCCAGATGCAGATGACACAATCTTTTCTTTTAGTGGATTAGTAACAGAATTACCGGTAAGTATTCCTATTGGGGATAAGATTACTTGTGATGTTACCATCCAGATAAGTGGAAAAGTTAACACTTCTGCGGTACTCCCATAAGGACTTAATTTTTTATTATCTAATCAAGATATTTTTTAACATTAAAAGTAAATAATCATGGTAACTATTTTAAAAACAGAAACATTTGGGGACATTCCAGTAAGATTAACTATTACTGGTTTAAAAAGATTTGAAGAAAAAACAGGCAAGCACTTATTTAGTGGGAAAAACACTCTTGGGGATTTGCCTATTTCTGATCTGGAATATTTGTTTTATATTGCTGCTAAAAAAGGAGCAAGGACGGAAAAAACAGAATTTGCGTTTGCGTACGGAACAGATGCGCACGAGGATTTGTTTGATGAAATCTACCTTAACTTCTTAAAAGCAATGCCAGCTATGTTTGGGGACATGAGCGGAAAAACAAAAGAAGAGATTGCTGCGTTGCAAGAGCAAATTGATGCTGATGTGCCATCACAAACGCAGGGGGCAGAACAGGAAGCAAAAAACTAAATTCCCATGTGGACATATATACGCAAGTATGTGGAAAAGCAGTGGCGCGATTAGGAGTAACCCCCTCTGAATTTTATGAAATGACCCCCTCTGAATTTTACACATCAATGGCATTTAAGGCACAGATGGAAAAGGAGGAATACAAATCTAAAATGGAGGCTGCCCGGTACATAGCCACACATGTATGGAATGCTTCTCAGAGGTCTTTGAAAAAAACAGAAATGGATCCTACGAAGCTGCTTCCGTTTGCATGGGATAAAAAAGAAAGGCCAAAACAATCCATAGCGGCTATGAAAAGTATTTTAGTTGGATTGACACATAGACAAAACAAGAAAACTGAACGACATGGCATCACAGGAAAAGATAGGGGCACTGATAGCGCAATTAGGACTAGACACAAAACAGTTTGAAGATGCGTTGAAGAAGGCTAAACAACAAATAGAAGATGTAGATAAAATAACTGGTACTGCGACTAGAAGCATGGCTTCCTCGTTTAAAAAAGTTGGCAAAAGTTTGCAGAGTTTTGGAAAATCCTTGTCTATGTATGTTACCGCACCCTTAGTTTTAGCTGGGGGTGCGGCTTTTCATGCTGCAAAACAATTTGAAGCCAATATGACCAAAATCACATCTTTGGTTGGTATTGGGACAGCACAAGTTGATAAATGGAAAGATGGTGTATTAGACCTTTCCATGGAAATCGGAAAGACACCAAAAGAATTATCAGAAGCACTTTATTTTATTACATCTGCTGGTATTCGTGGAGCGGAAGCAATGGATGTGCTATCAGCATCGGCAAAAGTTGCTGCCGCAGCACAAACGGAAGTTAAGCTGGTGGCTGACTTGGCTACGTCTGCTTTGAATGCATATAAAGGGGCAGGATTAACGGTTGAAAAGGCATTAGACATAATTGTTAACTCGGTTCGGCTTGGTAAGGTAGAATTTGATGATTTGGTCAAATCCGTGGGTATTGCATTACCAGTCGCTTCTAAATTAAAGGTTTCCTTTGATCAAGTGGGTGCTGCGATAGCGGCTATGACCAGAACAGGAACAACAGCAGAAACATCAGCCGTACAGTTACGTCAGATATTAAGTCAGTTAATAGGCCCCTCGCAACAGGCCGAGAAAGCATTTGAACAAATCAAATGGTCTGCGCAAGCTATGCGAAAGGAGATAGCGGAAAAAGGATTGTTTCAGGCACTTACGACATTCAGTACAAAAATAGAAGAGTTAGGAAGTTTAGAAATTGCAAATGACATATTTGGTAATATCAGAGCCTTAACAGGGGTATTTGATATGATGGGGGATAACGTTGAGGTCAACGCAGCTATTTTTGAGGATATGGCTGACTCTACTGGAAGGGCTACTAAAGCATGGGAAGTCTTTGCAGAATCAGGTTTGGCCAAGTGGAATAAAGCATTGGCTGCTATTAAGGTTGTATTGGTAGAAGTTGGCCAAACATTACAGGAAACACTTGCCCCGATAATAATAGCAGTTTCAGAGAAATTGCGTGTTTTTGTAGAGTGGTGGCGTTCATTGTCAGACGAACAGCGAAGGAACAGAATCATGTGGTTGGGGATTGCTGCTGCTGCTGGGCCTGTTTTGATAATAGTAGGAAAATTAATTTCCTTAATTGGATTTGCTATCAAAGCCTATAAATCTTTATCTGCTGCCATACTAATTAATACAGTTGCCACCAAAGCAAATACAGTGGCGGTGGCTTCCACACCTTGGGGCGCGATTGCTGTTGGGGCTAGTCTTGCTGCCGCTTCTATCGGTATGTGGGCGAAGGACCTGTATGATGCAAAGAAAAAAGCAGATGCACTTGCAGAATCCGTATATGAGCTTAGTGAGGGGGCAAAATTATTAAGTGATATTGGTTTTACTTTTGGTGGTGGGAAGGAATGGGAGAAAACGGAACGGGCGGTCTTTAGCCTGAGCCAAGCACTGCAAAACACACCAGAAGATTCCCCGTTCCCTATACCGGGGAACGATGCCCACCACCAACTAGAAGAATATACAGATAAATGGCAAAAACTGAATAAGGCACTCAAAAATTGGTCATATGATGAGATTGGCGTGGCAATGAATGAATTAGCAGAAGGTTTAAGCACGGCACAGCATCGTTTGATGGAATTAAAGAGGGAAGCTGAGGAAGGAAAACTAACCCCTGATATGGAGGCTGCTATTAGGGAGGTGGAGGATTATACCAAAGCCTATGGAAAAGTAAAAGAAGAATATGAGGCCATTACAGAAATATTAGAGGAATTAAAAGGGGCAGGAGACGAACCGGACAATGCGTTTGCCCGACTTCGCAACGAAACAAATAAATTAATGAAAGCCTTTTCCAATGTGGGCGAGGCATTTCCAGATTTTGATGTGGATGCGGCAAAAGCAGAACATTTAGAATCGGCAATCAAAGCACTTCTTATGGGGGGTGCTTCGTTGGACAGCCCATTAGTTCTATGGTTGCAAGAGTTACGAGCAGAAATAACATTATTAGATGATGCTGTTGAAGCCATAGACATAGGCACATTAGAAAGCGATATAGCAAGTGCGTTTAGTAAAATAGACATGAAAGCATCTGTGCTAGATGAGTTCGATGCACTTGCAGAAAAACAAAAGTTTGCCACGGAACTTTTTAAAAAGATGGTGGATAATGGGTTAGATCCAACTACCGAGGCATATTCCCGGATGGATATAATGATAGAATCACTTACTTCCCAATTGGCTTTACAGAATGCTGGGACTTCCAGTTATGTACAAATGTTAGCTTCTTTAAATGAGGAATTTGCCAAAATTAATGCAGAAGGTGAATTGTATGGGAAAATGTTTGATGTTGTTGGACAAAAGATGGCATTTGTCAACAGTTTATTGATAGAGTTAAAAGCAAATGCAAAAGAAAATGCAGAAAAAATAAAAGCATTAGAAGGTGTGTTGGCGGGTTTGGCAGAAACAGTGTCCAATAAAACCATAGATGTGATGGAGAATTTAAAACAGGCATTGAGTTCAATGGTGGGGGAGATGGTTTCTGCGCTTTTCACACCGTTAGAAGCTGGGGAAACCATGACAGAGAGATTAGGGCTTGTTCTTTCTGATTTTATGGACATGCTTGGAAAATCCCTGATTGCTACTGCGATAGCGGCTATGGCTTTTGAAGCGGTTTTGGCAAATCCATTCGCTGCCTTAGCTGCTGGTGTGGCTTTAGTTGGTCTAGCTGCTGCCACAAAGGCGGCATTTACTGCTGGCCCTGCGGCAGAACAAACAGCGTTTTATTCTGTTCCTGCTTTTGCAGATGGGGGAATTGTACATGGACCTACTATGGGAATGATGGGGGAATATCCCGGGGCACAATCGAATCCAGAAGTAATTGCACCATTAAGTAAATTAAAATCCTTATTGGGGGATTCTAATGATTCTTATGGGCATGTAGAATTTGAAATAAAAGGGGATCGTCTTTTTGGAGTGATGCAGAGGTACAATAAAAAAGTATCTATTGCTGGTTAATTAGAAAAATACTGTTATGAATTTAAAATACTACGGGGAATGGAATGACTTCCCAAATAACAACAGGATGCGGTTGGAATTTTATGTTCCTGCTGTTTCTGTTGTGGAACAACTTACTATTAGGGAATGCAAAGAAACCAGACCGACATTATCCCCATTTGGAGACCAAACTTTATTTGGGACAACTTTAGATATCACCATAGTTAGTCCAAGTAGATTGTATTATAAGAATAGTTTTTACTTAGCTAACATGAAAGGGATGCTAGTTAAATTATTTGTTAATTATGGGCAAGCTGGGCAACGAATAGCGTTTATTGGTTATGTAAATAGTGAAATGTATGAGGATTCCTTTGGAGGCACAAAAAATTATGATTTGTTTTTAACAGCCAATAATGGCATTTCTCTTTTAGACAGAATGCTTTTGTTAAAAGATGATGATTCTATTTACACGGGGGTTCTTTTAAACTTCGACTTGATAAAAAGGAGCCTTGCGCAATTGGAAATAAGCTATAATTCTATATTTATAGCTTCTTTGGCTACTGTGTACACTGTGGAGGCCAATGAGACCATATTCCACAAAGTATTCTCCAAGGCAGAAAATTTTTATGACGAAACTAACACTCCTATGTCATTAAAGGACGTATTGGGAGGATTGCTGTTTTCTCATTTTTGTAAATTGTATATCATAGACAATAGTATTTATATAGTGGATGTGTCTTTATTGAACGAAGAACAAATAACAGCCAAACAATATAATTTTGAAACCTTGTCCTATGTAGGCACATCTGTAATTAAATCAAACCACGTTGCTTTAGATGAATTAGGAACGGGGCATTCGTTATATATGACCCCAGCAAAGAATAAAATAGATATTGTCTTTAATAAATATGTATATAGTTCGGAAGAACAAATAGGGGCTACTGCGGATAATGTCCAAACGCCTATTGGAAAAGAGGCCTTTTATGACTCTCAGGAAGTTTTTCAATATTATGAACAAAAATATTTTAGTTCTGCAAATGTAGATGTATTAACAAATCAGCATGAGCGTCCGCAATTTGTAGTAAAAACAGATGTGGAGGGGGAGGCCACCGAATCTTATATTAGATTGTTTACGGGCATTGGTGATGGGTTTCACGTTCGTTTAAAATCAAAACGACTTTTATTAGCAAGTGATATGTTTGTTGGAATAAAGGGATCTGTGCAATTTGAAGATCTGACCAGTATTGGGCAAGAAAAAAACTTTCCTGTGTGGGTAACGCATCATGCACTGCCTTTTTACTTTCGTCCCGTTATGATACCACAGGAGGGAATGGAGGGAATGGATGAGTGGAGTTTTGAAATGGATGGTGTATCGGAGATTCCAGTAACCCCTATTAATATTTACCGTAATTATATGGATCAATCTTACGGGTCAGATTGGTCAGAAAGGAAATGGCGGTCTGGGATTTCCCCTATTCCAGTCGCTACATGGTGGCCGGGATGGTGGGAAGGTTTTGGTGGGGAGTGGAAAAAATATAATGAATGGTACCCGATAAATGGGGGGGTTCTGTACTCGATGGGGCGGATCGTTGAAGACCAAAACGGCGCTAAATCCAATTTAGATAAATATGGGATTGTTATTCCACTTGCTAATTTTTATGCCAATACGCAAAATGCTCCCCAAGGTGGGCAGTTTGCACTTGATATTTATATGCCCAATACAACACAACTTCCGGGTATAAAAACGCTACTTTTGAAAGATATGAGCATATCTATTTTAAAAGAAATGGATTTTAATATATTCAAAGCAGTAGACGATTCTGACACTGTGTCACAAATAATTGGAGATGTTCAGCATAAAGATAGCATGTCTATTGAAACAACGCAAGGGACGGATGAGTTGGGATTGGCAAGAGGTACGTATGTTCTTAAAACGGATGGGGCATTTAATGATATTCCTGCTACAAATGAAAGATTTGTTAATCTAAATAAGGTGGCATATATATATGAAGATGGCGTTGCTTCTAGTGTATTTAACGCCATTGGGGCAAATGATGATGTTTATGTTACGCAGGTTTTAGAGGATGGCAAAATTGCAATAGGTGGGGCATTTACATCGTATAATGGCGTATCCGTAGTAGGAAGAGTGCGTATGCTTATTTTAAATACGGATGGTACCGTATCTAGTTGGCGACCACCGTACAGACCTTCAGGGGCTGGGCAAATCGTAACTACCATCGCAGAACAACTTGCGGTACAGACTTTATATCATGTAGGAACACAAGAAGGCTACTTACATAGAATAAATAAAATAAGTGCTTTCGTGGAGAAGACTATTCTATTTAATAATAGAATCAATGTCGTTGTCATGGAAAATATTTTCCTTTTCGTTGGTGGTGCATTTACATCCTATGTAGATGGAAATGGCGTATCAATTGCTGCTGGGGCATTCTCCAGAGTAAGAGTATCTGACTATTTCTCATCCTCAAGCGGTTGTGGACATTTTATTTTTATGGGCAACGTCAATCCAGAACTCCCCGCAGAAGTATATACTATTGCCGCTGACGATGGGGAATCACTAATATTTATAGGGGGGCTATTTAATAAATATATAGAACCATCTGCGGATAAGGAATATTCTGTACAAGGAATGATTGGTATTAATTGGCTTGGGCAACCGCTTAATCCATACATATACCACCAAGGGGATAATTGGCAGGTAACGACAAAACCAATTCCAACAGATTATACGCCGCGTTCTTTTAGTGGGGATCCTCAGTCTAATGTAATACAAATAATGTATGGGCGGGTTTATTCTATTATTCTTACGCCCGGATTAAATTTATATATTGTGGGGGATTTTCGTGGGTATGGTGATGTTTCTTCTATTAATATGATTAGCTTAAATGCGATTACTGGCGTAGTGACACTCCCGGCAAAATTACCATTTGTCGGAAGGAAAATAAAAGAAACCCCTAATGGGACTTTATTTATTGTTGGGGAAAATTGGGAAAGCAGAAGCGACATAATGGCAGAATATACACATCAATTTGAGAAATTGCCTTTTTCTGGGGCGGCTGGATTTGCAACAAACACCTATTTATATGATTTCGTTAATATAGGGGATCATACACTATTAGGGGGGAATATTACGACCTATCATGGGTTTTCTTTCAATAATTCTATGGCCGTTGACAACTTGGCAATTCCACAAGGGTATGGGGGGGCAATTGGAAGTATGGAATACATTTGTTTGAATTTGTACCATAGGCAATTAAAGCAACCGCGATATGTATTTACAAATGTGGAAATAAGAGAATATCCAAAACCATTTCAAAGTTTTACGTATGCTTTGTTGCAAAGAGAAGCGAATACGTCTATTTTTGTTATAAATAAAATGGAGATTGACTATGTTAGAAAAGTTGTTTCCGCTGATTTAGAAGAAATTATTTAAAACTAATTATATGAAATTTAGAAGCATCCCAATCCCAGCAAAGGGAAGGAACGAGCATTTTAAAAATGTTTCTTTATCTGCTTTTGGTACAAGTTCAATTTCAAGTTCTTATGGCGGGGGGGATGTGCCTCCCCCACCAACAGGAGGTTCTTCTTGGTTAGAATCCTATTTTTCGGATAATGGCGAGTACATTTCACTAACAAAAGAAATTAGAATTGACCAATACCCTTTGGCCAAACGGGATTTAACACAAATCTCAAATGGAAGTGCTTATTGGGATGCAACTTTGGAAATATTCAAGTCCAGAAGTGCTGCATTTGATTCTGACAAGTTGGGCGGCGTAGCTGCTGCTAATTTTCTGCGTAGTGATGTTAGCGACACAATGAATGGTTCGTTAACAGTTTTAGGTTCAGGAACATTTGGAAGTTATGTAAGAGTAGCTGATGGAATTAACCTCCGCCAAACTGGAGCAACTGGAGATGTAGGAGTACTGGAAAATAGAAAAGATGGAGGATTACTAATTTATGGTGGTAGTTTTGCTGGAGGCAGCGCACCACTTAGAATAGCAGAGGCTTGTACGACATATACGACAGTAAACACCTCATTATCAGTAGGGAAAAACGCTGCACCGACAGAGGCTTTAGATGTTTTTGGAAATGGTATTTTTTCAGGTAATATAACAGCAGGTGCAACTTCAAAAAACTCAGATACAGCAATTCGAGTAATTTCTGACAGCAATTATAAAGCAGGATTTGAAGCGTATGGCGCATCACAAGGTACTGGTTATCTGTATGTTGGTCAAAGTATAACGTATGGTGGAGGCATCGAATACAATGGTGATGGTAGTCCTGTCACAACAGGTGCAGGTGCTGATTACATTTCATTATATCGCAGAGTTAATGGAAATGATTTTTGGACAGCACGAAATCAGTACAATAATAATAACTGGGAATTTAGAGGCGACATAACAGCAGGTGGTTCAGGCACGTTTGGAAGTGATATAAAAAGTTCAGACTATTCTGGTTTAGGCTTTGCAGGACAAGGTTGGGGGATGGATGCTGGCGTAGAAAATCATCTGACTGTCGATAGACTGACAGTCAGAGGCAGGATGGATATTTATGAACTTGTAATCAATCAAATACGAGCAACAAATGGGTCATTGTGGATAAGCGATTCGATGAAAATTACAACCTTCTCCAATCCTGCCCTAAACATTTATGTATTTAGTTATCACGAAGATACGAATTTTACTTTTTTAGAGGGTGATGTAATCAAAGCACAACAATTCGATGGCAGAAATGTAAGAACTTTTGTTGGTAGGGTTGGTTTTTTTGATGCAGCATTGAAAACTTTTAATGTTACACGACTTAGTGGAAGTGAGCCTTGGGAAGGAATGGAACTTGTGCGAGTTGATAGTATCCTTCCGAACAGGGATGGTGCATTATACCTCACAAGTTCAGATAGTGGAAGTCCATATATGGATGTTACAAAAGGTGATGGTAATGGTAATTTTTCGAGTCGATTAAGAGTTGGAAAACTGAATGGAGTTGGCCAAGAAACTGGTTATGGAATATGGGGTTCAACCGATGGAACCACTTCTAATTTTGTAATATCTTCCGATGGTTATGCAAAGATAGCAGGATGGAGCATCGAGGCAGATGCAATTGCTCATAACGATAATAATAGTTTTGTGGGAATGATAAGTAGTATTTCAAATTCTGCGATTATTGGCGGGACAAATTCGTTATTACGTCGAGGGTTTGGGATGTATAATTGGGATAATGCTATGCCAACTGTTGATGGAGTTAAAGTTATTCGCATCGGAATGCTCACAAATAAAAATAATGCAAGCGGTTTTCCTACTGCTCCAAACCACGGGATTCAAATAGGAACAGGACAAGGTACTTCATACAAAGATGTTTTTCGAGTTGATGATGAAGGGGCATTAATCGCAGGATGGCAGTTTGATTATCAGAATATTAGAAGCGCAAACAACAGACTTCATTTATCAAATGAACACAACCGCATATCTTTGACCCAAGCCAATAGTCTTGATGCAAGTTATGGCCCTCGTGTTCAAATGTACTACAACGCAGAT
>Ga0209414_1000317_pt1 | contig 22998 bp, 23 predicted proteins | sample LakVidmifraction_4_FD_181154 | JGI IMG/M metagenome (GOLD analysis project Ga0209414, IMG submission 181154) | Hypersaline microbial communities from Lake Vida, Antarctica - Brine Hole Two &gt;0.2 micron (SPAdes) (version 2) | ecosystem: Environmental > Aquatic > Non-marine Saline and Alkaline >...
ATGTCAGTGGTCTGTCAGCATCAGGGCTAGTGGCTGGCCCCAGCAAGTACATAGTAGCGCATGAGTTCTACCATCTAGTAGGCTGTGGTCATGGCATGAGCAAGAACAACTGCTACGCCAAAATTAAGGAAATGAAGCATATTTCAACGGATGAGTTCGTGCCGAGCTGGAGCTTTATGCTCGACAAATGGTTGTATGAGCGGGATGGGAAGCTGGTACCATAATGGCACTGCACTTCAAAGAGGGCATACCAGCTACAGGTCTCCAACGTGAGATGCTGTTCGCCCTCGATATAGCCACAGCTGTATTCAAGAAGGTAGGTAAGGACTGTATCGTAACTAGCGCCCGCAGTGGTAGGCATAGCCGGTACTCGCACCACTATAAAGGACTGGCAGTAGACTTGCGGTCTCATCACCTTGTAGATAAGGCTATGCGAGAGCCCGTGTTACGGGATCTTTCGCGTGAGCTAGGCCCTCAGTACCAAGTACTGTTAGAGGCAGTAGACACGCCTAACGAGCACTACCATATAGAGTATGACCCAGAGGTGCTATATGAACGCATATAATGCCGCGATATCGGACTACGGGTCCCGGAAATTCATCATGGCTGCTGCTGGTCTAGTAATGAGTGGGGTACTACTCTGGTTTGGTAAGATAGATGGAACCGACTTTGTGGCTCTAAACAGTGTACTAGGCGGCACTTATATGGCAGCTAATGCATATGTAACTAAGCGCCTCCCCGCACCACAGAACAACAGCACGACTGAGTATAAGCATTAAGGATTTTAGGATGGGCAATATCGCCCCTCCTTACATGAGAGAGGTAAGAAACAGATGAACACTACTATTATTGTATTATCCGCGTTAGCCGTTATTGCGGCGGCAGGCTACTTCCTTTATTGGAAGGACAGTAAGGATGACAAGGATGAAGAGGTATTAACCCCCTTCCCTACACCCACCCCCCTACCGCCAGTACGGCCTACGCCTCCACAGACGGGGCCTGTTGTAGAACCGGCACCTGCACCCGCAGGGCCTCGGCCTACGCCGGGACCAGTTCCGGGACCTAAGCCAACACCACCCCCAGTCGCACCAGCCCCGAAGCCGGACCCTACGGCACTGTACAACTTCGCAGTTGCACGCAAAGTTAAGAAGATTGATTTCTCTAAGCTGCGTGATATAGGTGAAGTGCAGTTAGGTGATAACCGAGTTGATCGTCTTACAAATGTAGTATTTACATTTAAAGATGATGCTTCCTTTTATGGCTATATCGCCAAGGATTCTCACTTTAACAAGAGTGTGATCTACCTTTGTAACAGCACAGGACGTGTATTTGGTTTCGCTATCAGCGCGCCGGGTGCTAAAGCGGCTGAACGCAAGGTTCAGTACACCAAGGGACGTTTTAAAGAGGGTGCTTACCTCGTACAGGTTTCTGATGGAACCCACACGGGCTCGCACTTTCTGCGTCCCCGCGGCAACTAATCCACTAGAACCGGGAATGAAGTACTACATGCACATGCCTGTGTGTGTAGTACTCGGGTATCATATGTATGCCAACATTTAAAGACCTGCCACCTGACGCACGTATACGTCTTAACGAGTATATAGTGGAGACAGAGAAGACCTTACGGCAGCTGTCTACGAGTGTCATGTACACAGAGCCTGCGCCTACCGAGGAAGGGAATTTTACAGCAACGCTGACATGTTCAACTAGCGGCAGTTATGCGCTACATGCTTCAAATAAAACGCTGGCATACACGAAGATTGGCGATAGGGTTTTCGTGGATGGTAAGCTACAAATAGTTAGTGCAAGTAGCCCTGTTGGGCAGTTGCTTATATCACTACCCTTGGATCCAACATGGGGGGCTGCATCATTGCCACACATTAATATCCTTGGTCATGGGGGTACGATAGTCAATCCAGTACTAGATATAGGGCCGGATGGTGGCGCTATATACTCGCTTAGTGATTCTGGCGCATTATCGGCAGTAACAGCCGCTGACGTTGATACAGCATTTAATATACATGTGCATATTTGGTACAAAGTCTAATGGCGTCTACAAAGACGCATCTAATTTTTTGATGATCGTTTAATTGGGAAAGCAAGGAACCAAGGTTAATGAGCGATACGGAAAAAATACCCGGTAGGTGTCCTAAGGTTATGCTGGATATTCCGCATTACGTAGACATTCGGTTAGCAGAGATCAGCCAGAAGTTTAAGGGACAGAAAAAGGCGCTGAAATTGGCTACAACTGCCCTAGACTACAGGCTGAACAATCTAAATGATCTACACGCTCAAATGTTAGCCAGTCAACAGACGTTTGCCCGTGCTGACGAGATGGAAGTTAAACACCTTACGATTAACGAGAAATTAGTGGCACAGGACAGACTGATAAACAGAGGCGTGGGAATTATACTGACGGTGCAGTTTATCATACTAGTATTGGCGGGGCTGGTTGCCTACTTCGCCAACTGATTTTGAGGATAAAAAGCTATGAAAGACCGTACGCCTTTTTTCATTGTGCTGGGGATTTGGTTGACTATCACACTGATATTAGCTGGCCTGATTGTCTATCTCGCTGCAGCCTGATAAGAGAATATCAATTTAACTTGGAGGTTAATATGACAGATAGTGTAAAAGTAATATATACAGAGGGCGATGCCAATGCATCAGTAGTTGCCTCCCGTGTAGCGATCCTAAGAGAAGCTATACAGCAAGACAACCTAGTAGCAGTAGCATGCAAAGATAAGGATACTGGCGCAGATGCCATACTCCTTACTGTAGTATCCACCAACCACGAGAGCGGAAACATGCAGTACTCCCCCATAGCAGAGCTGTTCTATCCGGAAGACGAGAGTTTTATGAGAATGATACCCCCCACAAATGCAATCACTGCCTCGGAGTAGTATGCTGTGAGTGTAACTAAACAACTACCAGATGGGTGGGCCTCCGTGATTGCGAGAGAGTACCAAGCAGGTGCCTCCGATACCGAGGTGCGTGCTAAGCTGCGCGTGACTAAGGCCCTGTGGGAAAGCCTATACAAGAGTGCAGATTCGAGCTCTTTTAAAGAGGTAGTAGATCTAGGCCGCATGCTAGCCAAAGCATGGTGGTTAGAGGAGGGACGCAAGGCCCTACGCGATAAGACCTTCAACGCAGCTTTATGGCACATGAACATGAAGAACAGGTATGGCTGGTCAGACAAGTCTGAGATCCATACTAAGACAGATCATATGATGTCCTCCGATGAGCTAGACAACGCCATTGACGAGGCTGTCAGAAAAGCCCAGCGCCTGCGTTTGGGTACCGGCTAAGGTGCCGGAGTTGTTGTACCTTTGGGTACTGCCTCCAGACGGCTCCGCCACCTTTTTATCCACCACGGAAACTGTATAGTGACAGACTCACGCCATCAAGATATCATCACAGAGGTGTACGGCCCCGCGGCCCTAACCCCGTTAGATGAGGATAGCACAGATGAGTCATTACTAACGCTTATACAGCAATGTGCGGATCTGGAGTCCGCCACTGCTCAGCGGTCGGGTAACACTGCATCATACGCCGAAAAGCTAGCCATACTGAATATCCTCCGAGCTGGGGAAGAGCGTGCTAAGTACCAAGGCCACTTTGCCTACTTCCCCTCTGAGGGACCACTACGGGCAGAGCTATATAAGAAACACATGCAGTTCTTCGATGCCGGTATGCTACATAGAGAGCGTATCTTCATGGCCGCGAACAGGGTAGGCAAGTCGATCAGTGGTGGGTATGAGATGACCTGTCATCTTACTGGCATGTATCCCAAGTGGTGGACAGGGCGTAGATTCCTTGATCCCACGGATGCGTGGGCAGCAGGGGATACCAGTCAGACCACACGAGATATTGTACAGAGAGTTCTCATGGGAGAAGTGTCGGACTTCGGTTCAGGTATGATTCCCCACGAGCTAATGGAAGAGATTAGAATGCGTCCCGGTGTTCCCGGGGGTGTTGACAGCCTTAAGATAAAGCACACGTCGGGGGGATACAGCAACTTAGGGTTTAAATCCTTCGATCAGAAACGACGTGCATTCCAAGGAACATCAAAACATGTAATATGGCTAGACGAAGAGCCACCCTACGAGGTTTACGGAGAATGTCTTATACGTACGATGACCACACACGGTCTAGTGTACGTAACCTTTACACCCCTACAGGGCCTTACTGCATTTGTAACGGAGTTTCAAAAAGCTATAATGTCACAAGAGCTGGAGGCTGGTAATGTCTAAGTCCATTGTCATGGCGGGCTGGAATGATGCAGTCCACCTAGGGGAAGAAGAGAAGAAAGAGATGCTGGCGGCATGCGAGCCTCATCTTCGACGGGCACGCTCCGAGGGAGTGCCCTCATTAGGTTCCGGCGCCATATTCCCAGTACCTGAATCCGAGTTTGTTATTGATCCCGTACAAATACGCCCATGGTTCCACAGATGTTACGGATTGGATGTAGGCTGGAACTACACAGCCGCTGTATGGGGTGCTCTAGACAAAGAGACTGATATCCTCTATCTGTACGACTGCTACAAGCGCGAGAAGGCAGAGCCAGAAATACACTCCGCGGCTATTAAGCTGCGTGATGGTAAAAACACACAGTGGCCGGGGGTGATTGATCCTGCTGCTAGAGGTAGAGGACAGGCAGACGGTACACAGCTCCTGCAGCTATATCGTAAGCAGGGATTGAAGCTACGGGTGGCTGATAACAGCGTAGATCCCGGCATCTACAGAATATGGTCGCGCCTATCTACAGGTAGGCTTAAGGTAGTACGGGGTCCTATGACCCAGTGGCTGGAAGAATATCGTATGTACCGTAGGGATCAGAATGGTAAAATTGTAAAGACACACGATCACCTTATGGATGCGACTCGCTACCTAGTATCCTCTGGACTTACCCATGCGCTGCGCCTTACCCCACAACGCACCTTGCAAACATCATCTAGAAACTACGGGTTTTAAATAATGGTACACAACATAGATTTAGATATGGACAGCATTCCCGATAAAGTTGAGGATGTGCCCGAGGAGATTACCACCATGCTGGCTACTATAGATACAGCATTGATGCAGCTATGCTCCTCCCTGTCCGTTAAGTTCACTGACTACGCTTCTAAGAGAACTGCCAAAGAAGAGGAGTGGGTACAAGCAGAGCGTCAGTACTCTGGTAGTCTAGACATCGAAGATGACAAGAAGCTGAGAGCACTCGGCGGATCTCGTGCGCACTCATCTCCCCCCATAGTAAACATTACACGACCCAAAACAAATATCGCTATCGCCCGTATGCAGGATATCCAATTCCCTCTCGGCGGTAACTACAATTTCATACTAGAACCAACAGAAGTGCCAGAGCTGCGGAAGGCTTTGAAGGATGACACACCCGTAGAAGAGGAGCAGGAGCCGGAAGAGATGTCTATGGCTGGGACGCCTATGGCACCCATGGATCCTACTGCTGAGGAGGGCCCCCCACCGGAGCCAACCCAAGCCCCTACCATAGCTGATATAGCCAGATCTATTATGTCCGAGGCCAAAGAGGCCGCGACTGCTATGCAGACACAGATACGTGATCGCCTTACAGAGGCTAGCTACGGTAAGAAAGCACGTAATTCCATGGATGATATGTGCCGGTTAGGCACTGCTGTTATTAAAGGTCCTGTACATAAGCAGAAGATTGACCGCAAGTACGACAGGGTCCCCACATCAGATGGGGATTCTATCGAGGCACTGACCTTGACAGAGCGCACCATACCATCCGTACAGTGGGTAGATCCCCGTCTTGTGTACCCAGATCCGGATGCAAGGCCGGGCACGGACATGGAGGATATCTTTGAGGTCCACTTAATGACAGCCCGTACGGTATCTAAGCTGGCATCTAACCCCGCGTTTATGCGCGAGAGAGTACGCAAGGTACTAGGTACCGAGCCCGACATTAGCTCACTGGGCTCCGCTATACAAAGCCTATCCTTAGTAGGCTCTGCCGGTACCCGTATACAAAATCGCTATGCAGTTAAGGAATACCACGGATCCATAGACAAGCAGGTTCTGCTTGATGTGGGTCTAATCAGTGAGGAACAGAAAGAGGACAGCCTGTTCTTGCCACAGGGCGAGGTATGGTTCTGTAATAACCACGTCATACGAATTTCCCTGTCACCACTAGAAGCGGATGATAGTGTACCTTATTTCTTCTGTACATGGGAGGATGATAAGTCCAGCATCTTTGGTCATGGTATACCCTATCTTATGCGGCATGCCCAGCGCGTGGTAAACTCATCATGGCTGATGTTGCTAGATAATGCCGGACTCACCGCAGGTCCTCAGATTGTACTGAATCGTGAGATGATTAGGCCTGCATCACCCGAAGAGGGGTGGCGCATAGAGCCTATGAAGGTGTGGTTCATGACAGAGTATGGCGCTAATGTTCAGGAAGCCATGCAATTCGTTAATGTACCTACACAGCAAGAGTCCATTGCAAACATCACTGAACTAGCGATGACCTTTGCCGACATAGAGTCGGCTATACCCGCTATCCAATCGGGGGAGATGCCTTCCGGTAATAACACACTGGGTGGTGTGGCTATGGTACTTACCGCCTCGCACATTGTACAGCAGAGAGTGAGTGAAAGGTGGGACGATAATATAACCGTGCCCCTTATACGTCGCTTCTACGACTGGGAAATGCAGTATAGCGAGGACGAGAATATCCGCCGCGGGGATTTGAATGTTAAAGTAGGTGGTGCTACAGAGCGGATTGACAAGCAAGTTAAAGCACAGGACATTGAGCGCATCCTAGGTTTGGCGGGATCTAACCCCGACTTCCAGAAGCACATCGACGCGGATGCCGCCTTCCGGGAGCTTGTAGCTACTACACGCGCAGGTGACATTATCCTGAGCCTCGAAGAGGTAGCACGCAGAGAGCAGGAGGCCGCTGCACAGCAGCAAGAGGCCCCACCAGACGCCGAGACTATCAAAGCGCAAGCAGCTATGCTGTCCGCGCAGGTTAAGCAGCAGGCGCTGGAGATCAACCAGCAGATGGCCCAAGCTGAGTTAGAGATGAACTCACAAATATCTCAGGCTAAGCTAGAAAACGAGCGCATCAGGATGCAGGCCACGCAGCAGGAAGGCTTTATGAAGGTGCAGCTAGCCCAGATGGATCGAGAGCAGAAGCTTCTTGAACTGGCGGCTAAGGGTGAGATGACACAGTCAGAGCTGACACAGAAATTGCAGATCGCTGTTATGACAGAGGAGACTAAGCGCATTCTTAAGGAGGCAGACATATCCCAGTTCCGTGAGGAGCTGAGTATTAAACGGGAAATGGGAACAGGAATTTAAACGATGAGTAATATTGATCTGGACAAAGTACTCAGTGTAATGAAGGAAGAGCTGCACAAGAAGGAGTCTATGGCTCTACGGGTGCAGCCAACCACTAACGAGCAGTATGCCTGCCTAGGCAGAGCGGCTGGTATTAGAGAGCTTATAAATAAGTTCGAGCAGATGGCGCAACAGGGTTCACTCTAGTTGCCCCATAATAGGAGCGTAAGATGAGTACGACTGATCAAGAGTCAGGTATTGTAGAAGAAGAAGTATCGTCAGATGATTTATTTAATGCGATGTGGGGTTCTAAGAGTAAAACAGACCTCACCCCGGAAGATGATGACTCGGATGACGATGAAGACAGTGGTGATGAGGTAAAGGGAGCTGATACTCCCAAGGACACGGATGAGGTAGAGGCACCACCTGCTAAGGCAGCTGGCACCAAACCTGCATCCACACCTGAGCCACCAACCCGGCAGGCCCGAGATCCACATGAGTGGATTAAGAGTCTCCCAGAAGAGCAGCGAGAACTGGCCGAGGCCTTACGGCACGAAGCCCTTTCTGATAGGGGTAGAGTTTCAGCCCTTACGCGAAAGATTAATGAAACTGCAACGGAGTTGGCCCGTATCAAAGCCCACCCGCCCACAACAGGTTCCGCAGAAGAGAAACCTGCTGTTGCCCCAACTGAGTCAGAAGCCCTGTCCCAGTTAAAGTCGGATTACCCAGAGCTAAGCAAGACCCTCGAAGCCGTTATGGCCGAACGGGAAACTTCCTTAAAGCAGGAATTCGACGCTCGACTAACTCCTATTCAAGAAGGCAGGGAAGCAGACGCGAAAGCCTCTGCAGCTAGCCAGCTCGAACAGAAGGCTGCCGAGATCTTCGACACTGAAAATACCGGAGTTTATTGGAAGGATGTAGTACACAGTGAAGACTTCTCCGCGTGGTTGGATACACAACCCTCCTTCATACAAAACACAGCACGTACTACTGAGGACCCCGCAGAGGGACTCGATGTGCTAGCTATGTATGAACGAGCGTACCAAGCCGCCGTAGGAGCCATCCCAGAAGACGATACCGGTACCGATACTTCACAAGGTGATAAAATCAAAGCACAACGGTCGAAGCGTAAAGTTACGACAACATCCCCAGATAGTAAGCCAGCGGGAAGCGATTCCAAGGATTACTCAGGTGATTACGATGCTATGTTTAAGGCCATGTGGGGTTAATTAAATAAACCACGTAATATTATAGGAGTTACATAATGAGTGTAGCAACAACCTATGGCGATATAGGCCAACGTACGGCGGTGTGGGCAGAGGGCACAATGCTTGAGCACGCAGAGCCGATTTTAGTACTTGATAAGTTTGGTGAATCCAAACCCCTGCCTAAGAACAAGGCAGACACCATCAAGTTCCGTCGCCCCGTTCCATACGCTGTATCAACTTCGCAGTTGGTAGAGGGTGTGACACCTGCTCCAAAACAGATCAACTATGAAGACGTAACTGTCCAAATGGGCCAGTATGGTGATCTAGTGAGCATCTCTGATCGTGTCGCAGACATGTCTGAGGATCCTGTTCTGGCTAATGCAGCAATGCTGGCTGGTGAGCAGGCTGCAGAAACCAAAGAGTTAGTTCTCTGGGGTACGCTGCGTGCAGGTACTAGCGTGTTCTATAGCGGTACTGGTACACCTACCAGCCGTTCGGGTGTGAACAGCGTCGCAACACTTGCGCTGCAGCGTGCAGTAATCCGTGCGCTCAAGCGCCAACGTGCTCGTACGATCACCTCCGTAGTAGCCGCTTCTCCGAAGTATGGCACCATGGCGGTCTCACCTGCATACATTGCATTTGGTCATACCGATATTGAGCAGGATATCCGGGATATGGCAGGCTTCGTTGCTGTGGAAAGCTACGGTACCTACTCACCTGTATCCGATTATGAAATCGGCAAGGTAGAGGGCGTACGGTATATCCTTTCACCAGTACTGGAACCATTCCTGTCTGCAGGTAGTGCCACGCTTAACGGCATGGTGGCTACGGACGACACTAATGTAGATGTGTATCCATTGATTTATATCGCCAAGAACAGCTATGGTACTGTTCCGTTGAAGGGTGCGGGTTCTATGAATCCTACCGTTATCAACCCCGGCACTATCAGTAAGTCTGACCCTCTGGGCCAGCGTGGTTTTGTTGGCTGGAAGATGTACTTCGCTGCTGTAATCCTGAACGAAGCATGGCTTACCCGTGTGGAAGTTGGCGTTACAGACCTCACATAATAACTAGGAGTATAAATTATGGCTAATATTCAAGACCACCAATACGCGGAGGACGCCCGCGTAGACTTTAATACGGGACAGGTGCGTATTAACACTGACTGGGGCGTAACTAACCTGACTATCAACTCACAGCAGCGCGTATTCAAAGCTGCGAAGGACGGTTACGTATCCAACTTTGCCCTGACTAGTACCGATATGGACACCAACGCTATTCCAACGTTGACCATTGATGTAGGTACGGAAGCTAACGATGACGCCTTCATGGCGGCTGCTACTAGCGGTCAGGCGGGTGTATCCAGCATTGCTAACGTTGCGGAGCGCGTACTACTCGCTGAGGGTGAGTACGTGATTATCAGCATCAAGGCAGCATCCGCGACAGCGGCAGCTGGTAGCACCCAGCTGAGCTTTAACTTCACAGTTCTGTAAGTAGAGCTATAACTAGGTTGTGGGGGCTTCGGCCCCCCTTCCTACCAACTATAGGAAACAATTATGTCAGCTGATACAGCATTAGACGAGACACTCAAGGGCATGTCAAAGGGCGAGCTTATTAAATACGCCACAATGACCTACGGTCTCCAAGTAAACACAAGCTTCTCGGTAGTAGATCTTATTACTGCAATCAAGAGTGCTTCCACCAAGTATAGCGGCAATGCCGTCATATCCCTATCTACGGATGCTTTAAAGCCGGGCTATGCCCGTATTAAGATTAATAAGACCGAGCTGAACCGGCAGGGCAGACCCGCTATCGTAGGGTTGAATGGTACTATGTACTCCCTGCCAGTAGGCAAGGAGATCACAGTGCCTCTATCCCTAGTAGAGATTCTCTCTAACGCGGTACGCTATGAGTACGAGCCTGATGAAGAGGATGAGAATGCCTTGGTGCGGCGGGAGGTACAGTCGTATCCATTCAGCGTACTAGAGATGGCGGCTAAGTAACTTAAACGAACGTAGAAAGAGTGGAGTGAATGTCCTGTGGCTACATATCTAAAACTAGTCCAAAAAGCTGTACGTAAATCCGGCGCGAGCGTAGATGTTCCTACTACTATTGTGGGTGCCACGGGCATCACCGAGATGTTTGTAGAGTGGGTACAAGACGCATGGAAGGATATACAGCTAGAGCATATGGGCTGGAATTGGCGCGTAGTCCGGGACGACACCCTAGCTATTACTGCAGGTACCGACGAGTATGCCATGCCCGCAGATCTTGAGAGTTTTGATAATCGAACCTTGTCTATATATATAGATCCTGCTGACGAATCACCTCTGCACTTTGTGAACTACCATGTATGGCGTAATACTATGGATAAGCAGAGCCCGGCCACGCCTGCGCGGCCACAGCGGTTTACTATTACTCCCGACGATAAGATAGCTATATTCCCCCCACCTGATGTGGGTTACACCCTGCGTATGGATGGGTTTAGGGTACTACAACTACTAGATGTGGAAAATAATAATGACATACCTGCTTACCTGCGCCCCGAGTACCACGATGGTATAATGTGGCGGGCTGTTATGTACTATGCACAGCACTTCGAGGATGGGGCTAAGCTCCAAGAGGCACAGGCCCATTTCAAACCTTATAAAAAGTACTATGAGGAAAGAGAGCTGGAAGATATTACTTTAGATACTACATCAATGTACTCACGCGGCCACTAATACCATGCCCTATATAGATCCTAAAGACATAGAAGAACGTAACTACCAGCCTGTTGACCTACGTGGTGGCCTAGATCTTACTACGAGTAAATTCACGGTACCCCGAGGAACACTGCAGGACTGCCTAAACTACGAGGCAACCGATCAGGGGTATACTAGATCGCAGGACTTGTGGCCCTTCGATGGTACCTCCAATGGGGCCTTAGAGGACGCCTTTGAGGTAAGCGGTAGATACGATAGTGACTTTAGTGGCCTGTTCACACAGGGTGGAGAAGTTACGTGGTCAGCGTCTGCTGGTGGGGCCACTATAGGTAGGGGAGTAGTAGCCTATTGGACGGCGGACTATACCCCTGACTCTGACTATGAAACCCCACTTCTAGGAATTGTAGATATTACGGGAACCGCCCCGACAATCACACATTACTTCTACGATACCGCTACCGGTGCAACATTCTCTGCTGTGGGCTCTGTAGAGTTCCTAGTAGGGCTCTCATCTGGTAGGGCGGGAACCACTACCCAATCATTCCTCACACGGCTCAATGACTCCATCAACCCCGGTAGAATAGTATCTACTAATACAGAACATCGACCCGCCTATCGGGGAAAGGTGCCCGGATTTGGGGGTGTTACGGGCGGGTTCCAATTCAAAGATACGGTCTATGCTGTACGAGACTACACCGCTGTGGCATTCGAGGACGGGAAGTACATGTCAGCAGACTCTGGCGCAAAATCCCTAGTAGGGCAGATAATTGTTAATCAGGTTTTAGATAGCGCTGTCGTAGCCCAAGTAGTAGATTTAAAGGTCACGTCGGGGGATTGGTGCTCTGGAAATGCTACAGGTATACTGTACCTATCCCACATAGTACCAGCTAAGAAGACTCCTTGGGCGATTGGTCAGAGTATACCACAAGAGAGCATACAAGAACATAATGGAGTATACTACTTTAGCCCCGCTGCCCACACAGCCTCTGCGTTAACCGAGCCCCTAGTAGGGGCTAACTGGACTAGCGTTTGGCTCCCGTCGACGGCGCCGCAGGACATGATATTTAGTGGTAGCTTAAGGGTACAAGATGGTCCTGCTGTAGCAACCGTCGCTTCTGCAGAGACTCCTCGGAAGGGGATGCTGTGGAAGGCTACCTCCTCGGGATGGACCCCCCAAGACACGGGATGGGAGATCGGCTTCGAGGATGGCAAGGCTGCACCTAACATAAGAAGCACCTCTCTATTTAGTAATAGCCCCTTAATAACAGAGTTGTGGCAAGAAGTTGCTGCTATGAGCAATGGACGTACCTCATGGGGGGACGGCCTTGACTGCGCCCCATGGACTATAGGCACTCCCCCAAGTGACACCACAGTTGTTTCCTCGGAAGTAACAATACCCGCAGGGAAGTATAGTGAGTATATAAAGCTACCCCTACTTTCCTCATTAACGAGAGACCCAGAAGGTTTGGAGCTAGTGGGGATACTGCTAAATGTTGAGGCCTATACTTCCGCCTCCACTACAGGGGTAATAACTCATGAGGTTCTTCTTGTTAATGAGAAGACCGGAGCGGAATGGTATATGTCCCCCAACCAGTCGGAGTTCGGGGAGATAGCAGCCTCCACGGACTCATTTAGGTACCAGACATTCGGGAGTGCCCAGAGTCTGTGGGAAGTCGAGGGGTTAACTACTGCAGATACTATCAGCGGGGATCTATACGTAGCTATTCGCTACTATAATAGTGCCGCCACAGCCCGTACCGTTACCATATTTGATACCTTGGTCACGCTGTGGCATAGACAGCTAACACAGCCTGCCTACTTTTGGGATGGCACCACGGATGTATGCACAGCAGATATCGTATCAGCGCAGGCGCTGGGCTCTGCTCAGATATGGACAGATGATGTTGCAGTATCCGCCGTTAGTGCGTCGGCTATCATGTACATATATGAATATGAAGCCACCTCGGGCACTATAGATTCCGTTAAGGTAGATGGTGTACAATTACTGGGCTCCCAAGTAGCGTACGATACAGACGCGGCGACGACTGCCACAGCAGTAGCAGCTAACATTACAGCTAACACCAGCTCCCCAAACTACGAGGCTACTTCCACCGGACCTGCAGTATACATACTTGCGGACAGTGACGCAGGTAGTGCGCCGAACGGCTTTGATGTAACTAGCTGGGGTGTGGGTGTGGATACATTTGATACTGATATGGAGGGAGGTGTGGACTATGCAGCAGCACCCCTGCTGCCAGAGGGGGTAATGACTCTAACTAACGTCTCAGCCCCTTATAAGTTAAGGACGGGTCTGGAGGTACGCTCAGGGCCTACCGGCTTTGGTAGTTTAATCGCCACGACCACTACAGCAGGGTCATACAATACCCTGCCCTCTGCAGCAGAAATGGCAGCAGCCAAGTCACAGTACACCTCTGTAGAGGCTAACTTTTACTTAGATGCGGATGATGAGTCCACGTACACAGCTACCGGTGCCAGCCCCGCATTTACATATGATGGGACTAACTTTTCCTATATTCACACACCCTTTAAGAGCAGCCGTGATAAGCCCCGGCATATAGAGTTTCATCTTAACATGCTAGCCCTTGGGTATGACACAGGCCATGTTCTCCTGTCTGTAATTGGTGAGCCCCTTGATTTTCGGGGAGTATCGGGTGGTACGAGCTGGGGATTTCGATCTGCTATCACTGGCCTTAAAACCCTGCCCGGAGAGGTGTTATCTGTCTTGACTAGGGAGTCTACAGGTAGTCTAGAGGGTACCGATCCTTCTTCTATAAAGCTGAAAAATATACAAGCTAACTCTGGGGCGCGCGAGTACACAATGCAGCAGGTTATCGCTCCCTTCTTCCTAGATTACTATGGTATAAGCACATTAGATGCTACCGCGAAGTATGGTGACTTCTCCTTTGGGCGTGTGTCAGAGATGATAACACCATGGCTCCGGGGGCGTTTACAAGATCAGTCATCTACTTCTGGGGCTTCACGCACAGTTAAGGGATCTGTGGTTATACACAATAAAAACCAGTACCGATTATACTTTAATGATGGGTATATACTTACAGCTTCCTTCTTTACTGGCCGGGGTGTTGAATTTACATGGCAGCACTATGACACTGTTCACCTGTCAAACACCTATGTACCTAATTTCACTCACACTACCGTGCTGAGCACTGGTCGTGAGCGGGCCATCATGGGCTGTAATAATGGGTGGGTATATGTTATTGATGGTAACAACAACGCCTTGGAAACATCGCGTGATGCCTACATAACACTAAACCCCACTAATTTAGGTAAGCCCGAATCTGTAACCAAGTATATGCACACCGTGGTTATGGGGCAGTTCTATGGGTGGGAAGTGATAGAGGCGTGGGCAGCCACTAACTACGTATTTACCAGTACCGGGGGGGCACAGGCTACTGCTGTTATCGGAGACCCCACGGGGGCTGTACAATTAGAAGCCAACAGCGAACTAGACAGTATATATTTACCCATATTAGCTGATGGGTTCTCCATAAAACTACAAACGCAGGTGGATGGTAGTAAGCCTCATACACTCCAATCGCTGCTACTGCGCTCCACTACTAAGGGCACTGATAGGACACGGACTAGTAAGGTATACTAATATGGCATATACATTCGACGAGCTAAATGAAAATCGGCAGAACAAGAAGAAGCGGGAGTATATACCTAGGTATCCGCACCCCAATCCCGGCAGTGGTATAACTGACGTGACGCCCCCTCTCGGGGAGGAGCCCACGCCTACCTATAACGACGCCCAGACTCCCGAAGCCCGTGCTGCCTATGAGAACTGGTACAAGAACCAATCTACGGCGGTACTGGGCGATATTGGGGGAGGATCCACCAATACCCACGTACCATCAGCCCCCAATGGTACACCACCACCTCCCGCAGTAGCGGGAGAGATGTCGCCCGCAGAGAAGGCAGCTATAGATGAGCGCAACTTATCTGGGGTGGAGATCGGCAATACAGAGTACAGTACCCGTACTGTGCAGGATAATGAGCTAGTTGGAGACCACCTGAGCAAGCTGTTAGATGGTAATAGTTCCTATATCCTAAATGCACGCCGCAGAGGCGCTGAACTATCAAACCGCCGGGGTCAGTTCACATCTAACCTGTTTGCAGGCGCTTCCGAGCGTGCTGCCATAGAAGCATCTATGCCTATCGCAACTGCGGATGCTCAAGCATACCGCGACGCCGCAGGACAGAACCTAGCCGCACGTAACCAGAATGCTATCGCAAATATACAGAGGGCCAGCTCTCTGGATACTGCGCTGCTCGGATCCCGTACTAGTATAGCCATGGCGAACTTAGATGCAAGCCTGCGTGTGGGGGAGGCTAATCTAAGGGCTCTAACATCCGTGGACATTGCAAATCTAGATAGCGCTACACGCACTAACGTAACAAGGATGCAGTCTGCTACACAGCTATTAATACAGGGTATGCAGTCTGATTTGGAGAAGACCCTACAGAGCCGTAACATAAGCCACGAGCGCGCTGTAGAGAAGTTCCGCCAAGATGGCAGGATGGATCTGGCTAAGCTGGATTCTGATTTACGTTTAGAATTACAGGAGAGGGGATTTGCCAATGACTTCTCTTTACAGGAACTATCTGGTGAGCAGGCTTTAACGCTGAATACTCTAGTACAAGAGTATGATCTTGAGAAGCAGATGCGAGATCAGGGATTTAATAACCGGCAGAGCCACATAGCCATGGCAATGCAGGCACAGGTAAACTATACTAACTTCATGTCCTCCTTTGCTAATGTAGAGATGGATGAGAACGCAGCCGCACGTGTGCAAGAACAGGCTACTAACCAGCTCCTATCCTCCTATGCTCTGATTAATGGGCTGTATCCCGACCAGCCACCTATCACTATAGAATTTGGTGGCGGTTAATATGATACGGCCTGCCCGCTACACGGATACACGGGAGCTGGCTTCCTTTGTAGAGAAGTTCCATAAAGAGAAGAGTAATTTGGGAGATATACCCATAGATCGGCAGTCCCTGACTTCTTTCATCGACTACCACATAGGCACGTCAAAGCATATCTGCTATATACATGTGAGTGGGGACGATGGGGAAATTACTGGGTTTATCTTAGGGGGTCTTAGTCCTTTCCCTCATAATCAGAAAGCCCTGTGGGCTACTGATAGTATGTTCATAGCGGATAAGGGTGGAGCAGAGCTGCTCAAACGCTTCCACGCATGGGCGTGGGCTAACAAGGCCAAGCGCATTTTTCATGGTGTCAGTACGGGGGATACTAGAGCAGATGCTCTGTATACAGCCATAGGTATGGAGCGCATGGGCGGGATGTACAGCCTCGCACCAGCCACGAACACGTAAGTATAATCGGAGATATCAGACATGTCATTTGTAAAAACTGCGGCCAAGAAGGTCTTCTCATTTTTCAAGAAGGTAGTTAAGAGCGATGTATTTAAGTGGGTTGCAGTAGCTGCTATCGCATTTTTTGCAGCCGGAGTATCTGCCGGTGGATTCTCCTCCTTCACGGGGGTATCCGGCGTAGGCCAGTTCTTCACTGCGGTAGGACAAACCATGGCTACCGGAGCAGCATCCATTGCTAGTATGATGGGATGGCAGTCCGGTGCTAGTAGCATCGCACAGCATGGCGGTGCATCAGCAATCCAAGCGGGCTTTACGGATACCGCATACTCCGCTGGCGGAGATATCATCTCTGCTGATATCGCTTCCGGACAGATTGTAGGAGAGGGGGGTGCGGCGTTTGTCACTAACTCCAATCAGGCTGTAAACCTTAGTGCCAAGGCGCTGGCTAATGAGCAGGCTAAGGCAGCTCTACTAGGAATAGCCGCTGATCCAGATGCAGTTACTTCCGAGTCTATAGGATTAGGGAGTGGTGGGGGTGGAGGCTCCTCGATAGGTGCCACGGGCGGAACTACACAGTATGAGAAAGCAGTCAATACCATAGTAAGTCAGGGCCAATCTGCGGGCATTTCTGGGCACGTATGGAAGGGGCTACAGAGTGGCTTCGTGGCTATGCTTTCATCATCTGCAAACAAAGAGCGTAAGAAGAAAACATTTGTTGCAGGTGGGCTCTCCCAAGGAGGGCCTGCTACTATCGGATCCCGACCGTTCTTTGCCGTGGGCGGCAAGATAGTGGACCAAGGCCCTCTAGCAGGATCCGAACAGGCACAGGACACCGCAGAGGCACCCAATCCCTCTGTAGCATATCAGATGTCGCGGGACCCTAATAGAGGTCAGCCAGCCAGCTCTGCAGAACAATTAGTGGGACAGGCACCAGCGGGGACTAGAGCACCAGCAGCAGTGGGAAGTGTACAACAAGAGCAGGTTGCACAACAGCCTGCCGGTGTACTGGGTGTTGCCTCACCCGCAGCAGCCCCTACATCAGCCCAATCCTTTTACCGCGACTATCAGGCTACTAATATTCAGGAACTAGCAAAACCACCTAGGAGTATCCTCTATGCCTAATCCAGATACAGACTTCCAAAATAGGATTAGTATGCAGCCAGAGATGGGGCCACTAACCGCTAATGAAGAGCCGACCGAAGAAGAGGCAATGGCGATGCAGGACATCTCAGCAGAAGTTATTAAAGTCATACATGGTGATAACAACTCAGCTGTACTGGGAGTTATGTCTAATACACCAGAGCTGTACCAAGGCGTAGCTCAGGCAGCATTCCAGATACTGCTATCCTCGAAACAGAAGTATGAGTCAGGTGGGCAGAAGGTACCCCCTGCAGCACTGTTTGGCGAGGGAGCTGCTATACATACCGCCGTTGATGAACTATTCCAACTGGCGCAAGCTGCAGGCTTGCCCGGCAGTGAAGAGCAGGACCAATACAGCGCGGCTATTATGGATGTTATGCGCCAAGCAGGCGAGCATATAGAGAAGTCAGGGGATGATACTTCCATTGCAGAGGCTCAAGAGTTACTAATAGATATCGAGGCAACAGGCCCTAATGCCGGAGTCCCCGACTATACCGAAGAGGATGCCAGCAACGTGGAGAGTACCGTGCGTAGATCTCTCGATAAGCAGAACCAGTCTCTAAACCCAGAGTATGTAGACGAGGGCCCCCCTCCGGAAGAGCAAGAGCAGATGATGCCACAGCAGGCCCCTATACAGGGCGGAGGTATACTAAATGGCTAGTTCAGCAAAGGCAGGATTACTAGGGTTTGCTTCGGGTTATGCAGGAAGCAAGTCGGATCAGATTGATATGGAGTACAAGCTGGAGCAGGAAGAGGCTCTGCGCATGCGCGTGCAGGAGGCCAGTATACTAAAAGAACGCCGATTATTGCAGTATAAATCAGAAGCTAAGGTAACAGCTACCGCTGCTGCCAAGAAGTTAGCAGATGACGAGCGCGACCTACAGCTATTTAATACTGGGGTGATAGATGCCGACGGTAACTTAATGGGTGACTATCCTATAGGGATTGATAAAACCAATGTAGCTAAATTCCTAGATGACGAGGCCGCCAATGATCGCATAGTTGGACGCGCCGATACAGCAGCTGAGCGCGCCCAGAGCCGGGCTGATAAGGCTCCCGTGGTAGTACCCGAAAACGCTACAGTTACAACCGCAGGGGCGTATCAAGACGCACTTGCTGGGAAGAGCTCTGTAGATGATATAGGCGTTAAGACAGGTGAGGGCCGTCTGACCCGCAAGGAAATAGACGCATCCTTATCTAAGGTGCGTGTTGCCCTAGACAAAGCCTTCCCAGTAGAGTTCAATGCTGCTGCACAGCAGAGGCTGGCGGGTACAAGCTGGAAGGAACTCTCCAGCGGTAATGCCCGCTATGGGCAGCCCCTTACGGCAGCCATCTCTACCTTAGTGCGGAATGACTGGGAAACCAGTGTTGCTGATATGCCTACCGATCAGCTGCGAGTACTAAGCTCCGCCGAGGAGTTGGCCGCTATACAGGGTGATGTTAGGCAGCTGGAGTCCGATATAAAGGGCACCCTTGAAAAGGTAAATGCTGATAGTATCGCGGCACATGAGGTTGACCCCACTTTATTGGATGATCCCGAGCGCCGCAAAGAGATGGCGCGGGCAGTACTTACCAAGCCAATTCCGTATACTACTAAGGATGGCAAGCCCGGTCAGTACACTATACAGGGCTGGCTACAAGACGAGGGGCTGGATGCTCCTTACATTGAAGCTCTATTCTATAATACATTCATGAAGCCATATAAAGCTGAAAGGCCTAAATAAATGTCACTTGAGTCATATCTGTCATCCTTAGACTCCACTGGTGTGGAAAATGCCACCACTATGCGTTCTGTAATAGAGTTCCCATATGAAGGGCAGGTATATAGTATAGCTACCGAGGGCTACGGCACCGAGGATGCTGCTATAGATGCATTCCTTAGTGGGCAAAATGAGCCGGTATCCTACGACCCTCTGGAGGAGGGAGCACCGGAGGAGTTTGATATTGCCCTAGATCCGGCACAGCCGGAGGCTAGTGCTGAGTGGGGATTTACGTTCCCAGAACGCATTGCTCCCGAGGTAGTAGAGGAGCCTGAGAAGGGTGGGCTATTCAGCGCAGATTGGCGAGAGATTGGTGGGGGTATAGTAGATTCTGTGCAGGGAGCAGGACAGAGCTTTGCAGCTGGTACTGTAGATTTCCTCGACGATATAGTTAAGGAACCATTACGAGGGCTGGGAGTACCCGATGAGATGCTGCTGCCCACCAACGAGGCGGGTGAAAAGGTAGATCCTATAGGGGATACGGTCGCCTCCTTACGCTCTAGTGCTAAAACTAACTTCGAGGGTGCGCAAGCTAGTGCCCCAGATAATGTAGTAGGGGAGTTTGCATATAACGCCGCTAACGCGACTATACAGATGATACCCGATGTAAGTCTATCTCTAGCCCTAAAGAAACCGACTGCCGGTTTAATCTCTATGGGGTCACGGGTATTTGGCCTGTCCTACGACAAGGCCCAGACTGATGGTCTGTCTCAAGAAGAATCTGTGAACCATGCGGTACGTCAGGTATTATATGAGGTGGGTCCTGAGAAGGCCTTTAGGTTCTTCGATATGGTTCCGGGGGCTAAGTCCGCTAAGCTGTGGGCAGCTACCTCTATGGCAGAGGGCCTAAGTGAGGCTGTTACATCTGCATTAAACCAAGGCGACGAACTGACCTTCCAAGATAAAGAATGGGAAGGTTGGGTACCGTTCCTTAAGCGTATAGGCTATGACGCCGCGCTAGGTGTTGTCATGGGTGGGGCATTAAGCGCCCCCACTGCCCTCGGCAGCTCTAGGGAACCTACCCCTCAGCAAAAAGCAAAGGCTATAAGTATCGCCTTAGATGCGTGGGTAAGTGATACAGAATTAAATACGGAAGAGTCTCTTCAATCGTCTGCCGTCACTTCATTGGACCCCCAGTATAACGATCCTGCTGTAATAGATCCTATTACGGGACTAGATTCGGACATCAGTCCACAGGACATCTCCACCCAATCAGATCTACCAGACGTGGTACCCCTAGATGTGCCCGATGTGGGGCCAGTGGTAGCACCTGTAGCAGCTAATGATCCCAATCAAATAGCGCCCCCTGTGGAGCAGGAAGTACTGGAGGATCTGGTAGGTGCCGATCCTATCCAGCAGGAAGTAGAGGATCTGGTAGGAGGTACGCGTGAAGCTCTCATCAAAGACAATACCAAACAACAACTCCAACTTCTCGTAGAGAAGAGGACGGGATCTAGACCCCCTGCCTCCCAGACTAAAGCACAGCTAGTAGAGAGCGTATTCGAGGAAGCACAGGTACTTCTCAATACTACGCGAGGGGGTGATCTATCGAACCCGGATACCTTTAGCCCAGAGGTGGTAGATACGGCAGAGCAAATACCAGATATAGATCCTACGGTATCTTCACAGGAGGGTATTGGCGATAGTGATACGGATACTCTCAGCCCCGAGAGCGGCACCCCCACAAGATCGGTAGTTCCTGCCCACGCAATGGAGGAGTGGTCCGCTCTAGGCATATCTGCGGATACAGTTGAATCTTATGGAGTGACAGGGGATCTGCAACGGGGTGCTCCCGAGATAGCTATGACTAGGGTGCAGACTGCCAATGGCGGGGGTGTCTTATCATACGTGGTAGAGCATCTGGGTGATATCAGTAACAGGGCCTCGCCCATGCATGGCTTCGATTGGGGTCGTGAGACTGCAGTACACAAGGCTGAGCAGGTCTTACGCACTCTGCGCAACGAGTACGGGTTTCAGAAAGAGCACGATGAAAACATCTTCTCTAACTCTAAGAGTGCTGGTGTGCCCGTAGGCCGACACAGAACAAAGCTAAATATGGAGTTAAGCGCTTATGCAAAGGAGCATAAAGCCTTACCTGTTAATAATGAAGTACAGAGACTGGCCCGTGATGCAGCGGTAGCGGTTGGAGAACAGCGATTTGATGATGCGGCTGTACTAATTGAGCAGTTCATAGCTATAGCCGGTAACCGAGATACCTATATTGCTGCACTCAAGAACCCCACTAACGACCCCACTGCTACTACTGATGGTGATAGTGAAGCGGATACTCTCAGTCCGGGGCCCTCTACGGGCTTTTCAGGCGACCCATTTATATCACGGCTGGCAGCTACAGTCGAGGCGGCTGAGGGCATGCCACAGAAAGGTAGTGGTAACTCCTATAAGCAGTGGTTAGATGGTAACCAGAAGCGAGGTAAGCTTAAACAAACCGAGCGGGATTGGATGGGTCTGGACGAGTGGTTGGATTCTAGAGGTACGGATACTATCACACGGTCAGAAGTGCAAGAGTTTGTCCGTAACAACACAGTAACCATCAAAGAAATTACACGTGAGGGTGTAGAGGCTACGCAGTACAAGCCATGGACCCTAGCGGGGGGTACCGCGTACAAGGAAATCTTATTAACATTACCACCTACTAAAGATAAGGATTCCAACTATACCGGGGGGCACTATAAGGAGCCTAATGTGCTCGCCAGTGTGCGCATTAAAGATCGTGACGGGCCTAATGGAGAGCGCATTCTATTTATAGAAGAGCTCCAATCTGACTGGCATCAGGAGGGTCGGGCGGAGGGTTATGCACCAAACGTAGATACCTCCGGCTGGACTGCAAAAAAGGTTTCACTGGCGATTGGTAGCAGATCACTGGACTCATGGAAGATTTATGACAGCAGTGGTACTTCTGTGCATGAACTACCTGTCGGTAGCGCCAAATCTCCTGCGGAAGCATTGGAGAAAGCGAAACATCAACTAAACACTGCTGATACTGGGAAGCTTCCAGACGCGCCCTTCAAGAAGACATGGCCTATGCTGGCTATGAAACGTATGGTACGTTACGCCGCTGAGAATGGGTACAACAGTCTGTCGTGGACTACGGGCGCACAGCAGAATAAACGCTATGATCTAAAGAAACAGGTAGATACTATAACGTGGTCAAAGGATTCCAACACGGGGGAGTACACCGTAGATTTCTGGAAGGACGGGGAAGAGCTGGGAAATCTATACGACCCTGTACCGGCACGCCGCTTGTCGGGAATAGTAGGTAAGGATATAGCAAGTACCATCGTAAATGCTCCCGCCGACCAGACAACTGGAGATATTACAGGCGATCAGTTAACTGTGGGGGGAGAGGGCATGACTGCCTTCTATGATCGTATCCTCGTTAACGAGACTAATAAGCTAGTCAAGAAGTGGGGAGGGCGTGTTACACAGCAGAACTTGGGTCTGCGCGCCCGTACACGATGGCAA
>Ga0209414_1000318_pt1 | contig 22971 bp, 27 predicted proteins | sample LakVidmifraction_4_FD_181154 | JGI IMG/M metagenome (GOLD analysis project Ga0209414, IMG submission 181154) | Hypersaline microbial communities from Lake Vida, Antarctica - Brine Hole Two &gt;0.2 micron (SPAdes) (version 2) | ecosystem: Environmental > Aquatic > Non-marine Saline and Alkaline >...
CAACCATTGGCCCAGACATGCCAATTGATACAACATAAGATCCGCTGGGGTCCCATGTCGTGATCTCGATATAGGTCGAGCGTGCTGCCATATCCACGCCCAGGAGCGCGACCACCGCGTTTTGCGTCGCAATGCCGTCGCTCGGTGAGGAAGGTGGGCCGTTCGGGGCGGAGACGGTCGGTTGCGCGGTCCACTGCGGCCCCAGACCGGCGTTCAGATACGCGAGTTGTGCGAGTGTTGGTCTGCTCATAGTGACCTCCTTTTAGTAGACAATAAAAGTGAATTTCGAGTCGGCTTGCGCCCCGGTTGAGTCGTTAATGATAAATTTCGTTTTCTTGTCATCGCCCGGGTCCATATACGGGAGGACCGTATATTGGAGCGTATTGTCACCAGGCGAGGCCACCGGTATTATCCCGCTGGATTCCAGCACAACCGCATACGCACCGGTGGTGGTTTTAGTGTTACTTCCCAAAACGACACCGAATGACTCGAGGATGGTACCGTCACCGTCGATGACACCGCCGGCTACCGCGACGTTTGGAGCAATGAATTTGTCGCTCTTTACGGTGTCCGAGTCGATATAATTGCTGGTTATTTTAGAGATGAAGAATGGTACATTGTAGGGGGCCCATAAGCCACCCGAGAGCATCTCTGTGTACAGCCGGACGGTCATCGGAAGCGGGTCGTTCAGGCTTATAAATGCCCGAAAATCAACGCCGTCAAATAGTTGGACCTTGTCTTTAATCCAGACTCCGCTTGTGTCGAACGCCTCAATCGACTTGGTGCGCAGGCCACCCTCTCCACCGGACGAATCTCGAATCTCGATGATATCGCCCAGAGCGCCGCGAAGTGTATCGGCCGCCAGATGCGAATATGCGGTGAGCGTACCAAGGTTCATGATCCCGTCGGGGAGCGCGCCCATTAGATTGGTGACGAGGTTTAACGAGCCGTTGGCCCCGCGAAAAAGCCTGGTAAACCCTCCGTCGCCATCCTCAAGATCGATTTCTGCGCCTTTTTTTAGATTCAACCAATCAAGACGCGCATTACCCGGTGTGAGCGTCATGATAGTGCGCAAGTCGGTGATGTCGGGCGTGGTGACATTGACCTGGCCCGAGGGGCGACGCACGTCGGCGACTCTTAGCCAGCCTGAAGGCGTATCAGGCGCCGCCGGCGAAACATTAGGTGTTCCTTTCACCACGATGGTTTCAAATCCGTATCGCACACGCCCCGGCTCGTTTGAGCGATATTCAGCCTTCTGAATCGGGTCGAAAAGCCAGCGCTCTTGCTCATCCTCCTCGGTCTCTTTGGGGCGAATAAAAACAGAGTCGATGCGGTCGTATGCGTCGTTATTTATGTCGAATTCAACGATTTGCGGCGCTCGTAAAAAGAGCGGCTTGACCTTGCCGCGCCATAGGTCGGGCTCGGTGGCGTCGAAATAAAGGGCGAGTCCGGGTGCAAGCGTCACCGTCGGGCTGGCGCCGCCGGCGGTGGGGTTGCACGCCTCTCCGATAAAGCCCGATTCGAAGTCTCCCGACCCGTTTCGAAAGAGGCTCCACAAAACGGCGGCCACGGTCGACCAGATGCTCTTGGAGAGCTGATCGATCTTGGTTGAGGTTAAAAGCTCATACATATTGTGTACGGCGCGAATCAGGTTCATAAGATGCCTCCAATGGGCCCAGAAAGTAGGGCGTTAAAATGTGCGATGCTTGGGATGCTTTCGTCCTGGAGCTGAATGCCCCAGGCCGCCGAGGATGGGTGATTTTCTTTTAGGAATTTGATGGCTTCGCGCTTAAAACGGCGGCGCTCATAGTCAGGCGTGCCGTCGAGATAGGCGTTGTGGTCCACATAGGATCCGACGTCGGTAAAACACCCCGCTTCGAGGCGCACAAAATCAGGCGTCGGGATAATGGCCCAGAACATCCGGCGCGGCATGCCGTCGGCGAGAAGCGCGGTATTCGTATCGGTGTAGACGCCGCGGCGCTCCTTTAAGGCGCTATCTTCGCCGCCGGCGAGCGAAAATCGCTGGTTTGGCTCGATGATATCGACCGCGTAACCCTCCGTGGCAAGCCGCGCCTCGATCGCTCGTTTTAGATACGCCGGCGTCGGCGATCTCGGCCCGATAAAAATACGCTCCCGCCAGCTTTCAACCGACTCCCAGGGGAGCCGATCGATGCCAAATTCGCGCCCCCACTGCGCAAGCCACACTGGGCTTGCGGATTGGCGAAAAAGCTCTTTAGCCCACTCATCGAAACGGGCCTCGGCGCCCTGGAGCACATTGGCCAGCGCCTTGAGCATCAGCCGCCCGTCAGGCGGCTCGGACAGCCAATTGACCGCCAGGGCGGAGATCTCCCCCAAAATTGTCGATGTGCTTCGGCTCATTTTATACCACCGGGGTAAGTGTGAGGTTAACCGCATCACCGGCTGCTCGCCAGCCATCAAGCCCCGCGATAAACGCGTCGCGCACCGCGTCGTCGGTGGCCTGTGTGTCATCAAAAACGGCCGTGACGGTGGTTTGTCCAGTTTGGACGTTCTCGGTGACGGCGGCGCTCAGGACCGCCTCCAAACTTTCGGCATAGATCCGAAGCGCCAGGGGGGTCCCGCGTCCGAGTGCATCGAGCCACGCGTCGACGCGAAGCCTATAATCCGTATCGCTCTCATCGGGGCGCCTCGAAATCTCGGAGCCGTAGCGATCCACCACGACATAATCGAGGTCGCCCCCCATCGCATCGGACACAAAAGCACGCATCACCTGGCGAAGCATCCAACGCTGAATGCCCTGAGAGGCCGTCGCCGCCACGGCCGCAAAGGCGTCCAGAAAGGAACCTGGGCTAAAGTCATTAAGGCGATCGGCGGGCGCGGCGAGCACCTCGGCCTTAAACTCGTCGTAAAGCTGTTGAAATGTCGCTAAATCAGGCAATCGTTACCTCCGGCAGGACCAATTCGGCCCCGTTGATGCGAACTCGTGTGAAAAGCTGAAACTCTCCCATTGGCCCGGCAGAAACGCTCACCGATGCCTCTTCGACAAAGGGGAGACTTCCCAAAAATCTCTGCGCGCGGTTCACAATCTGTTGTCGATTCGCCACCGTGGCGGGCTCTCCCTGATAACGCTGCAACCCCCCACCCCATCCGGGCCTGTGATGAAGCGTTCCGGGAACCGTAAAATAGCCGCGAAGGATGCGTTGGGCGGCGAGCTCGTTTCCCGTCGCGGCCTTAAAGTCGAAGTGACCTGTGGATGTCTCGACCTCTTCAAGCGGCTCGAAGATGTCTGCGCGTAAAATGGTCATTGGATACCCCCACTGCCGACCCCGTCCGCCGTGGTCGCCCCTGTGCCAGTGCCGGTGTTGACCTGCACAACGATGCCGGTGGCGACCTCCACGGTGACCGACGCGTTTTGCTGAAGCTCCGAGACGATGGCGCCGGCGATCTGCTCCCAGAGGTAGGTCTTGAATCCGTCCGGATCATTCAGCGGATCGGGACCGCTTGCCTCGGCCTCATCGGCCGCAGCCTTGAGCGCATCGGCGAGTCGTTTTGAGTCCAGTGCCATAGGGTTCTCCAAGAAATGCGAAGAGCCGGCGGATACCGGCTCTTCTGGTTATCGTTATTTTGGTTGCTCACTCGCGTATCAAATCCACCACCGTCTTGATCTTTCCAAGCGCCGTCGCCGCTTGCGTATATGAGGCCGTGCCCGCGATTTTAGATGTGCCAAAAAGGGTTGGCGTGGCGACGTCGGCCGACAGCGTGCTAAACGCGCCGACAAGCTCGGAGAGCGCCTTCGATATCTCCTCGAGCACGTCACCGGCGTCCGTCGCGATCTTGAGCTTTCCGCTCCCCGAGGCAAGCAGGCGAAGATGCTCGCCGGGCACCGCGACCAGATACGTCGCGCCGGCCTCGACCCCGTCGGGGAGCCCCATCGCCCCGGTCGGTGTCCAGCCCACCACACGCGCATCGGTCGGGTCGGCGTCGATCAGGAGCACCTGGACGGTGTCACCGGCGGCCGGGACCCGGAAGACGCCCCCGCCCGCGCCTCCGGCCGCCACGCAAAGCTCGGCCCAGATCCGCCGGCCGTCGGGGGTGAGCTCAACCTCCACCTCGATCCGCCCGCCGGCGAGCTCCGCGCTCAACACTCGTCCGTCCGAGAGTTGCCCCAGGCGCTGGTTGATGTGGTGTAATTCAGCTTCGATATCACTCATATATCCACCGTGATTTGATTTTCGCACTCGACGTCGAGCGAGTATTTTCCACCCTCATCAATCCGATGTGACGCGCTGACGACAAACATCGGGGAGTCGATGCGCCGCCAACCCCGGGCGAGCTCAGCGGCGACGCTCTGGGCGAATCCCTGCTGGCGAAGATAGCGGGCCTGTTGCTCGTCATTGACTGCCTTTTGCAGAATATTCCGGGTTTGTCGGCCGATATGAATACGAACCGAGTCGCCGTTTCTCAGTCGTGTAACCTCAAAGTTTCGCATTGCCTCATCGACCGTGCCTGCGTCGATCACAGATTGAGGCGCTTCCCAGACGCGCATTTCTTTGGTCGAAAAGCTAATTTTTAACTTCTGTTGGGCGTGGCGTATCCAGACCTGGCGAGCAATCTCTGTGAGGAGCTCAACGGTCGGGGCGGGGTGTCGGATGCTAAAGGAGGTCGTCTTCTCACTGGCCGCGGTCTGGGTTTGTTTGCGCGACTTTTGGGCCGTCGTGGTCTTTTTTGCCTTTGTCGGCCACCTCCCGACCACGGTCTTAAAGGTGTCAGAGTTCCGGGCGCGCACCACAATATTGGACGTGGTGTGCTGGCCATATTCGCACTTTACCGCGAGGCTCTCCAGATTCTGGCCGTGGACAAAAAGCGGCATCGCCGCGTTCGCGTCGGCCGTTCTGGGTGGCCTTATAATCACCTGGTCGGCCCGCACCGTGACAATGGCGCCAATACGCGCCGAGATTTCAGACAAGCCCTCCCAAATGGACGCGCCGGATTTGGCGATAAAATGCGATTTGGACTTCGGCGCATCCGGGAAAGTTGGCTCCGTGTCGAAAAGACTCACCGCGCGCATAAGCCGGGTCGCTGGCACCGATTCCAAGACGGTCTGCACGATCTCAGTGATAGGCCCTTTGAGGTCAACGTAGACACTGTCTCCCCACTCGGTGTCGAGCAAAAAGGTCGAATAATCGCGCCCTTTTAGGGTTATTGTATCTTTATCCGTGCGCGAAAAGTTCTTCTCGATATCATCGACGATGCCAAGGATGACCTCATCGCCCTGGCCGGTATCGAGCTTTCGATTGATGCCGCCGGCGTCGCCCATAAAAATCGCGACGGACACCGTCTGGATAACCCTTGGATCGACGGGGAAAACCGACTCTTCGAGCACCAATTCGAAGGTATCCGCGGTGTGCAAATCATTGGATTTAACCTGGCAGGAGACCGGCTTGATGTCGGTCAGCTTTAGCTTATCCTCGTCGCCAAGCGCCAACAGATCCCTCCCCGCCGGAATAATCGTCAAGGACACCCGGGCTGATGGATAATAAAGGCTCATCGCGGTCCAATCTCCAATATTTGACCAACCGTAAGGTCGGTCGTGTCCAGGTCGTTTAAGTCCGCTATTTCCATCCAGCGACTAAAGTCGCCTAAGAACTCGCGCGCGATAGATTGAAGCGTGTCACCGCGCGCGACCACGTAGGCCCGCGTCGTCGCGGGTTTAACCGAAGCGACGAAGGCGCGGATAAATGCCAGCACCTCGGCGGATAGTCCCCGTGATCGCCGCTCGATCTCCATCGTCCAACTTTGCGCCCGAAGCGTGGCGACGCCGGGGTCGGAAACCGCCTCTGGAGCAAGTCCGCGAAGCCGATTCGAGATGCTTCGGACGGCCGAATGGGTGCCCTGAAGGTCGCGCAAGATAAGCCCGATCGCCTGGGCGTTAAAATCGGAATACGCCACCACTTCACCAATTTTACTCTTCGCGGCCGACAACTTATTGAGCGCGCTCAAAGCGGCCAGGCGGATCTGTGTGGCGAGGCTTGGGTCGACTTCTTTGGGGGCGCTATCGGCCGTATTATACATGGTCTCAAGCTCGGTAAATATCATGGTGCCCTCGTCGGCCGGAGCCGGCGAGAAGCTCATAATATTTTGGTATTCGGGCGGTGCTTGCCAGTACGGGCGAAAGTCCACCGTATACCCAATATGGTCGCGCCTCTTTTCCTCAAATTTAACGCTGAACGTTCCCCACAATTGCTCCTCGCCGTAGTCCATGCGCACCAGGCCGCCGAGGTGCATCAGGCCGAGCATCTGGCTTTTTTGCTCAAGCGCATGCCCGATCAAACCCCAACGCGTATCGGAGAGCACCCCCTCGATATGCACCGGCTCAAGCTCGAGCCCGTGCACCTGCACCGACGCCTCACCGTGCGAATAACGTGTGACCGTCTCGTCGAGCTTTCCGCCCCATTGAATCGGCGGAGTAGGCAGGTCGTACTCGGTCAATTCGATGTGTTCCCGGTCCGTTTCGCCCTCCTCCCGGGTGAATATAATTGCGGGGGAATCTTCCATTTAAAGCCCCTGGGCATACGGTTTAATCGAGTGGCGAATCTTCTCGCCGATGACATCTGCGGCCCGAAGCGCGATGCGGTCCGGGTCGGCCCCGGTGCGGATATGCTGGGTGATATTGTTGGTGATGTCGACCTTTGGAGTGCCCTGATTTTCAGGCTTTTTGGTGCTGTCGGCGCGCTCTTTGGCTCCTTTGCCCATCCAATCTCCAAACGCATCACCTGGAGTAACAGGGGCATAAAATCCCATCGTATTTTTAAGCGCCCTATTGGCCTCTTCCTGGGCGATGGATTTATCCTGTGGCGCATACCAGGGCGCGGGTGCAGTGTTTTTGGGTGATGCATTTGGCGCCGATTTTCCGTTACCAAACCAACGGTCATAAATCGGCGCCAGATCTTGGCGCACGCCCGCGATAGCCTCGACGAAATTGTGTGAGTTTTGCGTTATGCCAATCATATTTAATAGCTCTTCGAAAGCTGATCCTATGCCAAATATGATTAACTGGAATGCAGACCATAATGCTGTGGCTGAGTCTAGAATATATCCAGCGGCTTGTGCGATGACACCACCCAACCCGAGTACGACTTCGCCAACGCCTTGAATGTTTCCCGTTTTGTCGTTTACAAGTCCGATTGACTTGCCGAGGTCTGTAAGAGACCCCATAAAGAAACTTGAAGACGCCTCCCAATAGTCTCTCGATGCCTTCTCGGACGCGCTTAAGTCTTTGGTGTCACTCGATAAAATTTTAAAGGCCTCAGACAGCGCGACCGACGCAACCGCCACACCGCCAAGCGCCAGCCCTGCCGTGGTGATACCCGCCACCATGCTGGCCATCTTTCCGCCTCCTAACAGCGCACTTCCACCCTGAACCGCTTTGCCAATCATTCCACCGCCACCGCTCAGCCCGAGCGCCCCAGCTTTGGCGATCTCAGCGATATCGATGCCAACCTTAATGCTTTTATAGCCGGCCAGTAGGCCCAATGCGCTGATGAGCTCACCGATATGGTCTTTGGCCCATACGGCCATACGCCCGATTTTTTGGAATGCATCGCCCAAAAATTTACCCGCTCGGCTGGCGAATGCCTTAATATCGCCTTGATGATCTTTTAGATAATCGGCGACCGCAGCGAGATCGTCTTGAACCTCCTCTGTAAAGGCATCCCATGCATGCAAAACTCCAATATTGAGTTGCTCCTTGATCGTTGAAAACAAGCCCTCAAAAGAGTCGCCGTAGGTCTTGATCGCCGGGTCGAGCCCTTTGAGTGCATCGTTTATCGCCTCGAAAACCTGAGATGGGTCATTTTTCGCAATCTTATTAAACGCCTCGGTCCCCGACACGCCCATCTTGTCAAAGAGTTCGGTCCGGATCGCGGCAAATGTTTTGGTGTCGGTGCCCGCATTCCCCTGGAGCATCTGGACAATATCGCGCCCAGTTTGCTCCATATCGCCCTGATTAAAGACCTTCCCGGCCATGGCCGCGCGGGACATCATGCTGGTGATTTGATCGTCATTTAGCCCAAGCTGATCAGACGCGAGCGCGGGGGCAGCGGCGCCAAAGACCTCAACGAAATCGTAGCGGTCAAACGGGCTTTCGATCGATGCCTCGCCGAACTTCTCAAAGAGGGTTTGCGCGCGCTCAAGATTCTGGGTGAAGCTTTTGGACTTATCCCCGACAGTCGAGAAGATACCGGCGATTGAGATCTTGGCGCTTTCGGTGGCCATGCCGAGTTGAAACATGTGGCGCGTTGCCAGGCCGACCCCGGCGAGGCCCACAGCACCTGCACCCACCGCGAGACCGGTAAAGAGCCCGGCGAGCCTGCTTTTGGTGTGCTCGGCGCGCGACGAAAGCCTACCCATCCGGTCGGCGAGGGAATCCACCTGGCGCCGGGCGTTCATGGCATCCACCCGGTAGCGGGTTTCAATATTGTAGACTGACGATAGAGGCATAATTAAAGTTTGGTGCCTGGTGGCCCCGAAGGAGCGGCCGCCTGTTCGTGTTGAATGAGTTTTTGAAGACTGTCAAAGCGCCAGAAAAGGTGATGCATGGGAAGCCCCATCGCCTCGCTCCAATCATGGTTCCCCCACCGGCAAAGAGACGCGATGACCTGGCCGAGCCTGTCGAGCGTCTCCTCATCGAGGGCAAACACCGCCTCGGGTCCAAGCGGCGTTTGCGCCATCTCGCGCCAGCTTGCCATCTCGACGTCACGCAGCACTTCGGGGGTTTCTAGCCCTGCGTGATTGTCGCCAAAAAATCGGCCTCTTCTTCGGCTTGGGGCGTGCCGAGTTCCATAAGCGCGTGGGCGATGAGCGTCTGCTCTTTGGGGTGAAGCCACGTGTCGATCCCAGTCCCCTTAAGCTCGCTAAACCCGACGGCCGTCCCCGCGATCTCAGTGATGCACAGGCGAACCAGATTCTCCGAAGACTCCTTGCGGCTAAGCGCGGGCTTCTTTCTCGCCTCCGCCGGGATTTGCTCAATCGCGCGCTGAATCACGTTCGTATTGGGGATGGTCCCGTGCACCGTGATGGCTTTCTCGTTGGCCCCATCGAGCGCCGCCACGGCCTCTTCAAAACGGCGAAGCGCGCCGTCTTCATCGTCGGGGTCCATCTCCAGGAGCGCCTCGGCTTCGGCCCTTTTCTCGTTGGCATCAATCCACGCATCAAGCGCCTCGCCGCACAGCATTTTCCCGCTCCAGGCCCACTCGCCGTCGTCGTTTTCAATGGCGAGTGAGTCGTGCATAAACTTCACCTCCGCCTCGCTGGGGTCGGTGAGCTGCTGGAACATGCGCCGGATTAAATGCTGCTGCTTCGGGTCCAGGAAGTGATCCAGAAGCTTTCCGCGCAGCTTCGACCAGCTTACCTCGCGTCCGCCGATCTTCTGGATGCACAGCCGAAGTTGATTGGCCATCGCCTTTTGAACCACGGCCTCCACCGGCATCGAATTATGCCCGGTGACAAGTTCCAGCGCGCGACGCGCGATCAGTGAATCGGGCAAGATTCCCTCGATGGGAATGCCTCCGGGGAGCGTGGCGCTCCAGTCTCGTTTCGGGTTTCTGCTCATAATAATATTCCTAAAAGTGAATGAATGAGGGTTGCGCCGGATTAGGCGAGGATTAGGCGAGGATCTCTCGAGGGCCACTCTGCCAGTCGATCTCTTTGGATACCTTGTCCTTTTGACCGCCGGCGTTCTCGTTGTATCCGATCTTCACGCCCGGGTAGCGATAGGTGCGCGTGGCGCCCAATTCCGGGATATATTTGGTGTGAAGAATCTCCATATCTTCGATCTTCTGGCCATTGAAGTAGCCGTCTTGAATACCCTGTATGAGGTCATCAAGTACGAAGTCCTCCTCATCAAAGCTGGCCTTCCCATCCCAACCGGTAATGGTCTGGTCGAGGGGCGAGTGGCGCGTGCCGGTGCGCTCGATGCGCTCGCGGTTTTCGACCAGGTTAAAGGTCATGTCATTGGGGGAAATCGTGCGGACGATCTCCCCGGAGCCGTCGAGCAGCAAAAATTGGTAATCTTGTCCTTTAGCAGGCATTGTTTTTCCCTATTGTTTAATGGATTCGCCCCGCATCGCGGGGAGCACTCATCGACCAGAATCGACGCAATGATATGATCCGGTTCAGCCCCGCATTGCGGGGAAAGCATCAAGCTTCTTCAATCTCGACATTCTCGCCCACCAAAATACTTGCGATAATGTGATCCATCGCGCCCCACAGCTTTGCGGTGAGCTTGAATTGCACCGAATTGGGCGTCAATTCGACGATGTCAACCCGGGAATCCTCAATCAATTGGCTGTCGGGGTTCGAGGGGTTTCCGGCCAGAAGGCCGAGCATCTTCACCAGCACAGCCTTGGCCCCATTGACGTTTGAGGGGTAGGGCGGCTCGGATTGGAACGGGGCGAGCGAGCGCGCTGAATTCTGGGCGATTAGGTCTTTCATGCGCCGGGTATTCACCTGCTCTTTCCCCGGCGTGGTGTCGCTCGTGATGCCGCTGACAATCGTCCAGCTTCCATCCTGCTGCTCAAGCGCCATAGCGCCAGCCTGCTTGATTTTGATGTAGGTCGAGCGCGTCAAACCCACACCGTCTGCGAAGGCGCGGATGGGCTTTAGCCACTCGCTGTTTCGGTTGGCCGCCGGCGAGATATGCGGGCTTGAATTGACCAGGACCGAGGCGATAAAGGGCGCAAGGTCCACCTCGACAAGCGTGGACGCGATGAATTGCTTCACCCGATGCACGCCGAAGATCATGCGGTCGTCGCTGATCCCCTCAGCCGCGCTGATATTGGCCGCGACGTCCCCGGCGGCGGCCTGCGCCACGCCCTGGGCGCGCTTTTCGGCCACATGGGTTTGAAGCGCCGCGAGCCAGGCGGGACTGGTATATTCGGCGGCAAAAACGACACCACCGGAGGCGTCCACCAGAAGGGCGTCGAGCGCGTCGGAATAATCGGCGTCGCCGGGCGTGCCATTTGCGCCGTTCTCCAGAAACCCCGTGCTATCTGCGGGGACGTCGGCGGTATCATCGATCAGCGTGATATCAACCCACGGGTTATCGACGGTCTCCAAGCTTGCGGCCGACAGGCTAAGCCCGCGGTATGCCTTGGACGCGTTGCCCCAGCTCAGGGTCAAATCGAAGGTATTGTCGTTATTATCGGTGTGGGAGTATGCGATCTCATTCCCCGCCGCGCCGACATATTTCGCGTCCAGCTTATAAGCGTCCTTCAAGGCGGCTTCCGCCAGAGTCACACTCGCCTTGGCTTGCCCGGCGACACCGACGCGCACGATATGAAGCCCGCCCCACGCCTTGCCGGTGATGGCCCGGAATCCTGCGTATTCTTGAAGGGACTGTGTCTCGCCGATAAGCCCGTCCTTAAACTGCGCCGAAGAGCCGACTTTCACCAACTCGTTTACCGGCCCCCAGGGGAATTCTCCGACGATTTTGGCGAGCCCGCCATTGGAGCGGATGCTCGCCCCGCCGGGTTGCTGCATCTCGGCGATATAAATGCCCTCGAGGGCGTACCAATCAGTCGGGTTTTTCGAATAATAAGTGGCCATCTTTGATCACTCCGTAGTGAGGTCGTGGCTAAAGGTTGATTTCAGGTATTCAGTGCGCGTCATCTCATGGGTCATGCATTCAAGCTCAAACCGGGCGCGAAAAATGCCGCCTTCGGTTTCTTCGGGCGCTTCATCGTCCAAAAGAACGACCCGGGCGAAGGCCCCGAAATGTTCGTCCAGGGTGAGTTCCAGCCCGGGCGCTGGCGGCTCGTTTGTCGATCCGGGCAATGCCGGCGGATAAAAGAGCGCGCGTATAAGCGGCATATACGCCGATTGCATCGTCCGATTGGGCGTGTACATCTCAAGGGTGACGGGGAGGGTTATTTTAGACTGAATAAACGTCACAGCCACCGTATCGGGCGCGACCTCCTCGCGTGCCCAGACACCCCGAGCGGGGACTCTTGCCCCAGGTCCCAGAAGCACCGTGACCGAGGGTGCGACGAATTTCTCGTTCTCCACCCAGCCCTTGTAGATCTTAGTGAGCTCCGGCCACGCAATCCCCTCGAGGGCGAGGGCTACGTGATATCGAATTTCATCGCGCACGCTCTTCACAGGCTGCCCAGGGCTTTCTCGACCTCGCTCTTGGCGATGGCTTCGAGCTTATCGAGGTTATTCTTGACCATATAATGCGGCTCGCTTCCCTCCCGCTCGATCTTCTCGACGATGGCGAGTGCAAAGCGGTAGGTGCGCCACGGCACATCTTTGATGCTCTCAAAGGATTTCTTGGCGCGCTTCATGGCCTTTTTTCCGTCTTCGTCGCTCCCCCCGGCATCTATAAGCTCGAGGTTAAGGCCGAATTTCCGGACGACCCACTCTATAATGGGCATCATCGGCGGGCGATGCGGGCGACTTCCCGACTCCAACACCCCGATATAGGGGACGTCATTATAGAGATCCGCGCCGCCCTTAACCCGGCGCACATCCCACCCGGCCTTCGCCTGGCCGCGGTCGGTCGGGGTATCTTCGACGACGGGACGAACGCCTTTGAGCGCGGCGCGAAAAAGTGCGCCTTCGCTCGCCTCGACCATCTCCTCGAAATCGACCCTCAAAACGGCCGATAGCTGCTCCATTGTGACGTGTTTGGTGCTCATCGTGTGTCCACCTCGTTAATGCGTGCCACAAAACCCAGCGGGTGAGACGGGCCGCCAAGGTCGGTCACCCCGCCCACCCTGAACCGGGTGCCGTCCGCGATGCGCTCAACGAGATCGCCGACTTTTAGAAGAGAATCGTCCTGGTAGTGAAGTTCCATATCGGCGGCCTCATCCACCGCGCCGCCGCGCTCTCGCGAATTGGCCCGTGCCGTCCAAATTACCGCTTTGAAATCGAGCGTTTCTTCCACGGCGCCTTCCATCTCGCCGACACGGTTCTCGGCGCCTCCAATAAGCCTGATCCGGCGCATATTGGGGGTGCTTGGCAAAAACAATGCCCCCGAGCGCTTCATCGTCTCGTACATTTTTTCAAGGATAAGAGGAGTCATAAGAGACCACGTCTTTTTGGGGTTATGTCAGGGTGAACTTTGGCCCCTGAAGTCGACTTTGAGGCGTCCCGCCTCCCGCCTCCTCAAATGCATAGGCATCGGCCAGGTATTGCTCCCACTTGGCGCGCTCATCCTGGAGCTGGCCAATGCGAGACAAGAAGTTCATGGAGACCGGGCCGTCTTTGGCGACCTGGGGAACATCCTCGTAATAGCGGATCTTCTCGTCGATCTCGTCGAGTCGGTCTTCGCACTGCTGGACCGTATGACGGGGTTCTCTAGCCATTAGTCACATGTCCGTTTCTCGGGCGTCTTAGACGCCCTGGGGTTAAGTCGCCCGCGACCCTCTTCGATGAGGGCGTGGGCCTCGGCGAGCGTCAACCGCGTGTGCGGATAACGCCGGGCAATGCCGTCTTTGGGGTGAATGATGATATCCCGGCGGAAGATATCGACCCCGATAGGGTCGCAAAGCACCTGAATCGCAACCCGCTCTTTCGCGGGCGCGGCTTCAGACGGTTCATCTTCTTGCGGGGTATCTTCGGGCTCGCCAGGCTCCTCGAGCGTGACGCCCAGACCGTCGAGAACAGCCTGGGACTGCGCCCCGCCCTCCTCAACGGCCATGCGAATCGCTTCGTCGATCTCCTGGTGGGAGCGCCCGCGAATCTCACGGGCCACGACCGCTTCAAGGTCGTAGCCCAACTCGCGCTTCTCCCCCATTTCCATGTCGTGAAGTGTTTTCATGGGCTAAATGTCGGCGTGTAGAATTTGAATCGTTGGGCGATTTTGCGCTTCCCCAGCCCCGGCATCATGTTGTCATACATGGCGACGGCGGCCTGCGGAGTTTCCACGCTGTCGACGATCATCTTGTAGCTTGGACCCGTCGCATCTCGCCCGTTGAGCTTGTTGGCCGCACGATGGATCTTGAACGGGCTTTTGCCGTCTTCATCCATCTGCTTAACCGTGACGATACCGAATCCCTCATCGATCGGGCCTTTCAGACCGCTTTGGGTCGGGTATTTGGCGTGGAGCACCCGGAATGTGAGCCCGTTAAAGAACCACTCCTCAAAACTCGCGGCGGCCTTCTCCGGGTCTCCGGTGGACTTCTGTTGCAAGGTCGCCCCGATCTTATCGAGCGTCTTGATATTTGCCGAGGTCGGCCCCGACAAAAGGACCAGGTCGGGCGCCTGGCCAGTCTGCTGATAGAAATTCTCCTTGAGCATATCCGTTTCGTAGTACGGATTGACCGCGCCCGCGTCGAACGCCAGGGTCGGGTCGGTCGCGTTGATAACCTGCTCGTCAAACGGGATTGTCAGGCGCACGTCGCCGTTGTCGTAGGTGAATTTTCGCTCGTTGAGCATCGTGAGCACCGCATTGACCTGCAAATTCTGGCGCATATTCTCCAGGAACCGCACCGCATCCGCCACGCCCGCCTCGCTCAGCAACGGCTTCCCGTCGCCATCGAGTTCCAATTCGACATCGTCAACGCCGAAATCTCGCGCATCTTTGATGTGAAACGGCGCGATGCGCATCTCTTCGAGCTTCATGCCTTTGACGCGGATATATCGATCCCCGAAGCCGACGATATCAGCCTGGCGGGCGCGCTGCTGCACGTACACGCGCATCTCGATGACGTCGGTGTCGTGGGTCTCAAGCGAGATCAAATCGAGGATCTCGCGCTGGCGAGGCACGGTCTCATCGACCACGCCTGCCAGATAGTCGGGCGTGATCTCCTCAGGGGTCAAAAAGTATTTCAAATCGGGTTCCATAATCTCTTTCCTGTCGTGTGGGTGATGCGGCAATTTCTGGAGCGTCCACAATTGTGGACGCTCCAACGGGATACGTTGCGCTTAGCTCCAGCGCTGATTGAAGGTGATAAGCGGCTTGAGCGACGCCTTGGCGTCCGGGGTCAGCCCGCGAAGGTTCGACTCGCGCACCTCGCCGTGATCACGGCAACGCATCAAGACGTTCTGCGGGATATAATCCGCCTCCGAAGTGTTGACGGTTTTAACCGGGAGCTTGTAGACACCGTTTTTCGCGCTGACGACGCGATCTCCGTCGGTGACGGCGATGTCACCGGTGACCGTGATAGTGTCGCCCGCCTCATCAATGGCGGTGATCGGAAGCGCCTCATTATCGCCGATATCGACCACATTTCCGATCGAGAACCGAGCTGCGTGGCCGTCGAGTAGCGCGACCTCGGTCGGCCCCCCGCCCCCGGGCGCGGCCGCAGTCGTCTCGACCTCGCCAAACACACGGCTCGGATCGACCTCGAGCGCATCGCCTTGGGCGAGCGAGAACGTCGCGCCGTCGAGCGTGATGGTGTTCGCGGTCACATTGCGTGCTGTCACCGCGCGAAAGCGCGTTGCATCCGATGCGACCGACGCGGGGAGTTCCACGACGTCGCCAACGCGGAAATTACGAGCCTCCGCGACCAACACCACGTTCGCGTTGGAAACCACCGCTTGTGCCTGGTCAAAGGCCAGCGGGTAGTGAAGTCCATCGCCGGGGTATTTGCCCAGGACGTTGCCGGCCGGGATCTGGCGGTACGGCGTCCCCGCGCGGTTTTGGGTGGCGACGCTGACCGATTTCTCGCGGTCTTTGCCGTGGGCGTCGATGAAGACTTCTTCGACGCGCTCATAGGGTCCGATGAATTGATTGGTGACCTGGTCAGGCATTTGATTTCTCCGGGCATAAAAATAGGACCGGGCGTCTGCGCCGCAGTCCAGGTTGATTAGTTCTACACTTCAGGGGCTCTCGGGTGCGCCTTTATAGACGCACGTTCTCCCGCTTCTCCTTGAGTCTCTTTGCCGCCTGGCGCCCCCGGTCCCGGTCGGTCTCGGGTTGGCCCGAGGCGCTGGCGCGGTCGCTGCGCTTCGACGTGCCGCTATCCGCGCTCGAGGTTGATCCCGGGGCGGCGTCGGGCGCTTCCGAGAATGCAAAAGGAACGCTCTCTTTGAGCGCCTCGACGGCCTCCTTGGCCCCCACAACCTCGCCGTCCTCCCCGAGCGTCACAAGCGAGCGGTCGACCATGCGAAGGGTCTGAACCGGGTTTTTAAGTCCGAGCTCATGCGCCGCATTCGACAGCGCCACGCCGACCCTCATGTCTGTAGCTTCCTTTTTGGCCACTTCGACCTCAGACTTGTAGCGATCCGCCTGCTTTTGGGCCTTTTCAAGTTCGCTCAGATCAGCCTCTTCGCGGGCCAGGCGCTCTTTTTCGAACTTGTCGAGCTGCGCCTTGAGCTTCTTATTCTCGGCGCGGGCGGCGGTGTCCTCGGCGGGCGTCTCGGGCGCCGGCGGCTTCGCGGCGTCAGCCTCGGGCGTCTCGGGCGCCGGCGGCGTCTCGGGGGGCTTCTCCCCTGCGGCAGGGGCTGCACCGCCCGAGTCGCCGTTTCCGCCGTCGGGTGCGTAAAATAGCGGCATGGCCATCATGGCCAGAAATGAAAGCATGATAATCTCCTGTGAGTTGTTTTGGGCAAAAGAAAGGCCGCGTCCGGAAGTCCGGAGCGGCTGTGAGTCCTTATGATTTATCGAGCGCGTCAAGTCAGGCCAAAAAGCCTCGTGAAACTTGCGGCGCCCAGCTCGATCCTACGAACTCTCGAACCTGCTCACGGTCATCGACGCTGGTCTCATCACGAAACGCGACTCCAACACCGTCTTGAATTCGAAAGATGGCCGACAAACTGCTGAGTTCACCAAGCAATGACTGCAAGGCCAAGCGAACCCGCGCGGGTAGGTCCTTCATCGCCTGACGGCGGATATGATTCTCGCCGCCAAAAGTAAGGTAATAGGTGATATCCATTCCAGCAGACTGAAGCGCTCTTTCATCTTCGTAGTCTTCCAGCCCGTTTAAGCGGCCTCCAGGCTGCACCAACGCAATAACGCGCTGAAGCTCTTGTTTGGTCTGTTCATTAATCGCCATCTTCAAACCTGTATTGAGAGTGCTGCTTCAAGTACCGAGCCAACTGCTTGTCGTTCTCGAAAATACGCCCGAAACCCTTGGCTTTCAGAAATTGTTCGGTTTGTTGCCATCGTCATCGACCGACATATCTTTGAGTCTGCTATCCTCAATGCTGCGCCGCACAGCATCTTCAATGACCTCGCCGTCTTTCTCGGCCCCACGCGCCTCCTTCGCCGCCTGCGGGTCCTCCTTCTGCGGCTCGGCATCCTCAGGGAAATAAGCAACCTCCTTTTCGCGGTCATTGGGTCTTCCTGGCGGGTGTAGATAATGGCGGCCTGCGCCGTCGACGAACATTTCGTCCATCTCGCGCACCTGCCCCTCAAGCGCAAGACTGTCATCGGCGGTGCGGGCATCGTAAGTGACGATGCAGGTCTTTTTAATGTCCGGAGCGACCCCGCTATCTTTGGCGTAGCGCATCGTCGCGTGGTGCGAGGCATTGTAGGCGTGCTGGATCTCGGTGCGGGCGATGCGCTCAGCGCGCCATTTCTCCCGGCCGATGGCCTCTTGAATCGCCGAGGTAAGTGCCCCTCTATCGCCGCGCGTCCCGAGCGTCTGGGCAACCTCATTTTTAATCGTGTTGGCGATTGTTTGCCCATAGGTTGCAAGGGATTTGGCAAAGCGCTCGACCAGGATCTCTTTGTCCACGCTTATCAGCGCGCCGAAATTCGGTGCGGTCGCCTCGTTCCCATAATGCTCCCACCAGGCGTTGATTTCGCGCGAGACATCGTAGCCTGCAAGCTTTGATGCATCTGAGGCGGCGGCCGATAAAACCTGCTCGACCCCATCTTTAAGCTCGTTGCTCGCCTGGTCGGCAAAGAGCAGACTCATCCGGACTTGTTGGGCGCGAAAACTTTCTTTTGAAACACTTTTAAGCTCCTCCTCGAGGCTTTTTTTAACCTTCTTCATGCGCCGTGCGAGCGCCCGGCGGGTCTCGTGGTCCAGCTCGCGAAGCCGCCGATTATTCGACTCGGCAATCTTTAAGATTCGTTTCGGAAGTCGTGCCACGTTGGATTATATGCCCTCAACTTTGAAATCATCTTCACGGCTCACCGTACCACCCGATACCTCTTCGGCCTGAACCTCGGCGCGGTATGCCTCGACGTCCTCGACACCGTAAAACGGTGCGGTGCGCTCAATCGTGGTCTTCTGCGTGATGACACCGGCGTCTCGCGCCTGAATGGTCGCGGTCTGCGCCTGCAAGATATCGACGGCCGACGGCTCAATAATCGCGGGCCAGGCACACATCACATCGAAGAGCCCGAGCCCTTCGGCCTGGAGCATCTTTCGAAGAAGGCGCGAGATGCCGCGCCCATAGTTGGGTCGAATCTTATCGACCTGGGCGATCGTCGGGTACATCATCCGCTCAAGCGCCGTCCCGCTCATCACATTCATGGCTTGCTGCGGGTCATGCATCACGATCTGGGCGATCTCGTAGAACGCGCCGCGCACCATGCGGACCCATTCCATCGCGGTTTTCTGACCGCCGCCCGAGATCTCGAGCATCTTGGCTTCGGGCACCCCGCCCGAAGGGTCTCTTGGAAGTTGCACAGTATTGCCGGCGCCGCGCTTTATCTCAGAGCCCGACTGTAGATTCGGCCCCAGAAAGACCGTCAACGGCTCCTGGTTATACGCGATGCCCCGGTCAATCTGGCTCATCGTGTAGTTGACCGAATCCTCCAGGCTAAACTCGGCCTCGGACAAAAGCGGGGCGCCGTCGATGTCATTTGCCACCGGCGAATTCCAGACCCACTCGGCCGTGATGAACTGCAACCCGTGCGCGACCGTGCGCTCCTTGTCCTCGACCCACTCTAACTTCTCATCGAGAGACAGCGGCTTGAATTCGGTGGTCTTTCCGATCTCCCACAGCCGACGGTGAAGCCAGATAATCTCTTCGCCGGACGGGTCGAATTCGACCGTGTACCAGTATTCGTCCAGCTCGATGAGTTCATCGTCGTCGATGCCGAGCTTCACCGCCTCCTCAATCCGGTCGCGCCCGAAGGTCGGCTTACTCATCCGGGTATCGATCACCTCCGTTGAATAGCGCGAGACCCCACCAAAGGTTCGCTTATGAAAAGCGATAGCCGCCTGCCCGTGCAGAAGCGCTAGGCGCCCGAGTTCTCCCAGGTGATGACGGATGCCCGTCCCGCCAGACGCGGAGTTATAGAATTTCTGCAAGGCGGCCTGCGCCTCATCGGTCGCCTCACCCTCAATCTGGGGCGTGGGCTTTCGGCCCTTACCGAAAAGATACGCGCCGATCTCATTGACCGCGCGGTATGTCAGTCGATACTGGAGCGCTGGAGCCTTCTGGCGGATTGGTAGAGCGCTGGCCTTCGGGTCATGCCATTTGGGAAGGCCGTCGTATTGAAGACCCCAATAAACGGCACTCGCCCGCTGCATCTCGCTGTGGCGCTGGGTCATGCCGAAAAGACCGGCCGCTTTAAGCGCTTCATTTAGCTTTTTTAGGCCGGCTGAGTTCAAACCACGTCCTTAAAAATTGAGAAGTTTAGCCGGCTTAAACCGGCCCCTTTTCGATGCTCTGAATACGCGAGGTAGCGAAGCGAATCGCATGAATGGTCGGCCTCTTTAACCGGCTTTTCCATATCGTCTCGGTAGCGGTAGCTCGAAAGCTCGCGCCTAAGATTCGTGCAACCGCGGTGAATCTTCATCGCGGGCTCCTGGTGAGGGCCCGCTGGCATCAAGAGCGCCGCGACCGCCTCAATCCCCGGCGCCACGGCGTTATCTGCCTTCGCGACTTCGGTGATGCCATACTCGTGGCACGTCTCGATATGGCCGGGCTCAGACGGGTCGACCCAGATTGACTCGACCCCGCGCCTTTTGGCGTACTTCATCCGGTTTATCCAGCAATCACCCTTGGGGGCATTGGGGCTCGGCGGCACGGTCAACCTGCGCAGGTAATCCTCGCGGTACACCCAGATGGTGCCGTCGTGGTCGATGCCCGCCTCCAGCAAGCATCCGGGGTTGCCAAATCCCCAGTCCTTCCCGCCGATGCGCCGGCGAAGATTCGCCCAGGGGATGCGGTCCACGATATGGGTCGCGTCGTCTAAGAAGTGTTCATAAATCTTACCTTTAAACGCGTCGAATGAGGCGGCGTAGTTTCGAAGATAGACCGCCGGAGGAAGCTCTTCTTTGGCGCGTTTTGCCTCCTCGATGAGGTTCGGCACGCGCTCGTTGTCGAGCGTGGTAAAGTGAAGCCCAAAAAAGTCGTCTCGCCTGTCCCCCCGGCCGAGCTGCGTGTGCGACCATATCTGATCATAAACCCAATTTTTGCCCAGCGGAGTCGTCGTAAACAGCGCCCAACCCTGCTTGTCGCTCAAGGTCGCGCGCAGGTTCTCATCCCACGCGTCGGACTTAAGCCGGGCCGCCTCGTCGATCCACAGCCCGTCCAAGCCCGCCGCAACCAGGCGGTCGGGCCGGTCGGCCGAGCGAAACTGAATCTTGATGCCCCCGATAAGCCACAGCGTCTCGCTTGAGCGGTTATATTTGAGAACCAGCGGCGAGCGCTCACCGCCTAAGACCTCGAAGATCTCTTGCTTGGGGTACGCTGTGAGCTTGTAGGTCGGCGCGACCACCCAATACTCGAGCACGCCCTTGGTCTCCTCGCCCAAAAACGACGGCGCCTGCCAGGGCGTATCTCCAATCCTTTTCTCGTGGTCGCGAAACACGCGCCTTAAGAACTCCCGCCCGCCGGCATAGGTCTTCCCACCGCGGCGTCCCGCGACGACGGCCACAAAACGTACGTCCATCGCGGCGTGCAAAAGACGCTGTTTTTTATGCGGGCGATAATCGGCCAGAAACTCGGACTCAAAGCGCTCAAGTGTCGGCACCTCGCGCCCGCTTAGGCTTTGGCCTCGAAGTTTTTTGACCAAGGGCGAATGACTTGAAAGAAGTTTGAGGCCGGCCTTTTTGACATTGGAACGGGTCATAGCTCATGAGTCGGCCAGAAGGCGTAAAAGTTCGCTAACGGCGAGCGCCTGGGTGTCGGCATCGGTCGCAGCCTTAAACATATCGACGGTCGCCTTGATGAGTCTTGCAAGCTCGTTCCCATCGGCGATATCCTCCGATTCCATTTGCTCGATGCGCGCTTCGATCCGCTCCATAAGGCTTAAGGCATTGGCCATCACCCGGCGCGCGTATTCTTCCTGGCGCTCGCGGTGCGCCTCGAGCTTTCCAAGGTGCTTCTCCTCGGCCTCGGCCTGCTCAAGACCGCGAAGATGGGCCTCCCAGGCACTCGCCCGTTTGACCCAATCGTATTTGCTCGACCATGACTCAATCCACCGAGTATAACCCGAGGGTTTACCGAGGGTTTCCACGACCTTTTTGTGGCTTCGCTCAACACCCAGATCCAGGTATTTCCGCAGCGCTGCATATGCCGCGTCAGACTCATCCTCCCGTTTTTCCCATGTTTTGGTGTCTTTGTTCATACATAATTATATCTCAGCCGGTGAGCTGATCAGCCCACTCAAGCACCTCCGGGTCGTCACCATACGCTTCAAGCACATAGCGTCGAAGCGCGGCATCGCCGGTCGGCTGTTTCTCGATACCGAAGGTCCTGCGAAGAAGCGTCCGAACGTCTGGACGATAGCGCCGGCCATGGCGGGTGAGACAAACGCGAGGGCCTCCGCCGCCCTCAAATTGCTCGAGCGTGCGCGGACCGTTCCACTTGGTCGACCAGACTTCGCCATCGCGGGTAATTAGATAGTCATAATCAAACCCGGGAATGGGCTTCGCATCGTCCGGTATAGGCGATGCCACTGGAAATAGAAGGCACTGCATAACTACACACCATAACTTCGGGTCGCTTCACTATATAAATCGCGATATGGGTAGGTTTTTGGCTTTTTTGTGTATTTTAGGTTAATATATTTTTCAGATGATCGATTTTTGGCCTAATAAATATGCAAACTAAATGGAGGAAAGTATGGCTCTTATCCAATGTCCTGAATGCAACCGAGACGTTTCGACGAATGCCGAGGCGTGTCCTCATTGCGGCAATCCAAAGTTGATTTCTACTCAACGACATTTGCCTGAGCACTTGTCAGACGGACCACACCATCCCGGCCGCCAGCAAAAACCGTCGCGTCAAGCCGTACCGTTATCCGGAAATATTGACTTAAACCGGCGTATCCAAGATGAACTCATGCCTGGTGAACATGTGCTTTATCAGGCTAAGCTCCACTTTAGCACGCTGATTGGTCCGATGTTGGTTGCGGGGTTTATGTTGCTGTGCTTATTGGGGCAAATTATCGCTGTAGGCAATATGGCCAATGCGCAGCAGGCCAATGCATCAACGCCAACCTTAGGGCTTTGTTCAATATGCGGCGTTTTGCCTGCTCTAATTTGGCTTACTTACGCCTATTTTCGCCTCAAAAGTACGATGTATATTTTGACTAATAAACGCATCATTTCGGATTCTGGCGTTTTCAATCGTCAAATCAGCGAACTCCCACTTTCAAAGATTGAAAACGTCGCTCTAAAGCAGGGCTTTTTAGACCAACGATTTAATCGAGGAACTTTGCTGGTGCGCGGAACAGGAGTGGGCACGCAATTTTTTAAAAATATTATTGACCCGCTCGGCTTCCGAAAAGCAATTCAATCTCATATTCAAAAACAATTCTGATAATAAAAGTTCGCATAACACCAATTCTCGGATGAAACGTGAGCTGCTCACTGATGCATGCACCCCTGCGCGATCAACGCCTCCTCCACCGCCAATCGACCGGTATAGATGAGTTCCAACGCCGCAGCGCGCCCCACATGGACCGCATCCGCCACGGCGCGGCCGCTCAGCCCCGCGACGTCGCTTGCGACCCAGGCACGCACCGCTTTTCTGCCGGCGTGGCGCTCGGCGTCGCGGTGGACCTTGTGAATCCACTCCTCATGATAGGGGATTGGCGAGGGTGTGAAGGCGCGCGGCGAGGTGTCCACGCTGCAACCG
>Ga0209414_1000319_pt1 | contig 22959 bp, 21 predicted proteins | sample LakVidmifraction_4_FD_181154 | JGI IMG/M metagenome (GOLD analysis project Ga0209414, IMG submission 181154) | Hypersaline microbial communities from Lake Vida, Antarctica - Brine Hole Two &gt;0.2 micron (SPAdes) (version 2) | ecosystem: Environmental > Aquatic > Non-marine Saline and Alkaline >...
CTCGATGACTTTGGTACCGGATTTTCCTCTCTTTCCTATCTCTTGGAATTCTCCATCGACAAGCTTAAGATCGACCGCTCTTTCATCGCCAGCTATCCTGACTCTGATGCCATCATCATCTACAAGACTGTGTTGTTGCTTGCCAAGGAGCTTGGCATCACCGTTGTGGCTGAAGGGGTGGAGACTGAAGAGCAACTGCAATTCCTCCAACAGATCGGATGCAACCAATATCAGGGATACTTGTTCTCCAAGGCAGTGCCTGAGGCTGAGTTTTTGGAACAGCTGGGAAGATAAGAAATAAGCTCATCCTATTGGTTAAGTTCCCTATAATTGGGTTGAGAGGTTGCCTTGATCATAGTAGGACGCAAAAAAGGGAACCCTTGCAGGTTCCCTCTTTGCTAGATCGTCCGAGGACTAGTAGCGGTTATTGTTGTAAGATGGGCGGGGTTTTGCAATGGCTTCGTTAACGCGGAGGTTACGGCCATCGATTTCCTTGCCATCAAGCTGTGAGATAGCGGCTTCTGCAGCAGAATCCTCTTCCATCTCTACGAAACCAAAACCCTTAGGGCGACGAGTTTCGCGGTCAATGATGATATTTGCACTCAGGACGTTGCCATACTGTGCGAACAGGTCCCGAAGTTCTTCTTCGGAGGTGTTGTAACTCATGTTACCTACGTAAATTTTCTTTGCCATTAAAAGCATCCTTTACAGGCTTAGCCTGTATTCATAATATTGCTCTATTTGGCGCAGTCTTGAACTTTTTTGCCTGTCTGCTGGAGGATTCAGTAAAGAATGCATACATACTAAGATAGGAAAACGGACTAGCTGCAACTCAAAAAACTAAAGCAACTGCATATTATCACGAACACCATATAATGTCAACAAAGCCTACGTGACTACTTGCAAAAGATTGTGAATTTATTGATATTTTAGGTAAAAATCTTGGCAATGTGTGAAAAATCTAAGCAAATAGCAACTATATAGCTGTTTTTGCATGGTAGTATACGAACAATGAGTATTTCTTGAGAAAGACAACATTTCTCCTGGATCATAGCCAGGAGTGCTGCTAAGATACTCACCAGAGGGTAACAGGATGAAACATATAGAGGTGGCTGCTGCGGTTATCATACAGGACAACAAGGTATTTGCAGCCCAACGTGGAGAGGGTGGCGAGCTTGCCAGAAAGTGGGAGTTTCCCGGAGGAAAGCTCGAACAGGGCGAGCGGGGTGAAGACGCCATCGTCAGGGAGATCTTTGAAGAGCTTGGAACAGAGATTGTCGTCAGAAGGGCTCTGATCACGGTCGAACACCAGTACACGACCTTTTCCTTGACCCTTCATGGGTATCTTTGTGACATCCTATCGGGATCCCTTGCCCTTACCGAACACTTGGAATCAAGATGGCTGGAAAAAGACCAGCTCTATTCTGTCCCCTGGGCAGAAGCAGATCTGCCCATCGTCAAGGCAGTCGCTGCCCTATTGGAGTAGCTGGTGCATAAAAACATATCTGAACTGCTCTTTGAAAGTATAAAGACAGGGTTCCTCGATGCTTCCCTAGGTTCTTCTGGTGAGTTCAGACCACATCTGGTCTTGAACGACCCTCCAAGAAGCAAGGTGCTCACCCACTTGCTCAAGGAACTGGATAGCTGCACTTCCTTTGAGTTTTCTGTTGCATTCATCACCACCGGAGGCTTAGGCATGCTGTTGCAGGGCCTCCTTGATGCACAGCAACGAGGCGTCAAGGGAAAGATCCTCACCTCAGACTACCTGAACTTTACCGACCCTGATGCCATCGAGCACCTCATGACTGAGTTTTCCAACATAGAAGTACGCGTCTATACTGAAAAAGCCTTTCATGCCAAAGGGTATCTGTTTCATCATAGCGATAAGGGGTATTCATCCCTTGTGTTGGGAAGCTCAAACATAACCCATGGCGCTCTTGCAACCAACAGGGAGTGGAACGTGCATCTGGTCTCCCTTACCGAGGGAGAGCTGCTGCAGAAGACCCAAAAGGAGTTTAGTTCTGCTTGGGCTGAATCTAGTGTGGTAAGCCCAGCATGGGTGGAGCAATACAGGAAGATCCATGAGAGTTTCCGGAGAAACTCTGGCTTTATCCCTATCCTTGCTGGAGAGCCAATACCCGAGAAGGAATATGGAGAAGGGGAGATTGTCCCCAACGATATGCAAGAGGATGCCTTACAGGCTCTTGATGAACTTCGCTCCCAAGGCGAGTCCAAGGGCTTGCTCATCTCAGCAACCGGAACGGGTAAAACTTTTCTCGCGGCCTTTGATGTTGCCTCCCAGAAGCCCAAGCGCTTCCTGTTCGTAGTGCACAGGCAACAGATAGCCCAAGATGCAATGCGTAGTTTCAGACAGATTTTGGGCGAGGGCATCTGTTGTGGCCTGTTGGGGGGAGGGTTCTCTGACGTTGACGTGCAATATCTTTTCTCCATGGTACAAACCCTCTCACAAGATGATGTCTTGCACTCTTTTTCACCCGATCATTTTGACTATATCGTAGTCGATGAGGTGCATAGGGGAGGCGCCTCATCCTACCGTAAGATTATTGAGTATTTCACACCCTCTTTCTTGCTAGGTATGACTGCCACCCCCGAACGTACAGATGGATTTGATATCTATAGTCTCTTTGACCACAACATCGCCTACGAGATCAGATTACATCAGGCGCTCGAAGCTGACCTGCTCTGCCCCTTCCACTACTACGGCATCTCAGATTTGAGTGTGGATGATGAAAGTCTTGAGGACCTCTCACGATTTTCCTCTGTAGAGATAAGCCAACGGATAGTGAACATCAAGCAGATGCTTGACCGTTACAGCATCGGAACCTATCGTCGCCGCGGCTTGATTTTCTGCAGTCGCAATGATGATGCACGGGAAATCTCTGAAGCACTCAATGCCCTGGGCTTGAAAACCCTTGCCTTGTGTGGCTCTGACTCTATCCTCGCCCGTGATGATGCCTTTGCCCGTCTACAGATGTATGAAGGGGAGGATATGCTCGAATACCTGGTTGCAGTGGATATCTTCAACGAGGGGATTGATATACCTTCCCTCAACCAAGTGGTGATGATCAGGCCCACACAGTCAGCCATCATCTTTGTGCAGCAGTTGGGAAGGGGACTACGTAAGTTTCCAGGAAAGGAATATCTTACTGTTATCGATTTTATAGCAAATTACTCAAATAACTATATGATTCCCATAGCACTCTATGGGGACAACAGCTATAAGAAGGATACGCTACGCAGGTTTGTCAGTGGAGGGAGTTTGAGCTTACAGGGCCCTTCCACTGTAAACTTTGACAAGATTGCCAAAGAGAGAATCTACGCATCCATCAATGCAGCCTCCTTTCAGAGAAAGAGCCTGCTCAAGGAAGAGTTCATGAAGGTCCGCTCAAAGGTGGGAAGGGTTCCGACCATGATGGACTTTATCCGCATGCATGCGATCACGCCCTTGGCCTTCATCGAATACTCCAAGAACTACTATCAGTTCAAGAGCAGTATAGGCCTCGATGGGCATACAGAGCTTTCTCCATTACACCTGAAAAGCCTCTCTTTCCTATCCAAGGTGCTCTGCGGTGGCCTGCGCCCTTATGAAGCGATGATCCTGAGCTCCCTGATGCAGGAGGGAACTGGTTTGACTGTAGATGCTCTTCAGGATCAGATAATGGCTTCGTTTGGCTTTACGGCTGAAAAGTCATCGATCTATGCTGCCATTGACATGTTGCAGGGAGGATTCTTCCAGAAAGCACAGGTAGTGTCTTTTGGAGAGCTTTCTTACTGTACTTGGGAACAAGGCTTTTTAGCGCCGACACGAGAGTTCCTTGGCCTGGTAGCTTGTAAAGCCTATCAGAGTGAAGTGGATGATATTCTCGCCCTTGGGGAGTTTGAGTATAGGCAACACTACTTGGAGGGAAGGGGTGAGCATGATTTGGTCTTGTATCAGAAGTATACCCGCCAAGAGGTATGCCGCCTGCTTACTTGGCCCAAAGACGAGTCAGCAACCATCTATGGCTACAAGGTACACAAGGCAACGAGGACCTGCCCTGTCTTTGTGACCTACCATAAGGATAGGGAAAACATCGATGCAAGCATCGATTACCATGACAAATTCCTGTCACGGGACATGTTCCAGTGGGAGACTCGCAACAGTGTCAGGCTCAACTCCACAGAGCCACGATATATTAGAGGGGAAGAGGGTCCTTTGCAGACACTCCTGTTTGTGCAGAAAAGTAATGATGAGGGCAGGGCCTTCTACTTTATGGGTGAGTTGCTTTTTGTATCTAATGAGCAAAAGACCAAGACCAGCAACAAGGCAAAGATACTTCCAGTCGTCGAGATGCACTTCAGAATACAACCACCCGTACAGCAGGAGCTGTACTCCTATATCATTGAGACGCTCGAGCCTGAAAATGCTAGGGCCGTGTCCGATATTGGCTAGTAGAGGGGTGTGTTCTGAAGCATTGTGGGCTCTTTGTCCGTGACTTGTCAAAAATGGTGTGGTTATGGAACTCAAGGGATTTTTACAGGGTATGGTTAGCTATATTTTCTGTTCGTATCAAAATCACCATTTGCTTAGAAAAATACCTCCTCCTCTCTCTTGACGAACGGCCAACTCTGTACGATTCTATAGGTAGGATATGACAAATACCAAAAGACTTGGATGTATTGCCTTGATATCCTTATGTCTGTTGTTTTCAACAGACCAAACTTCTTCTGTTTTGCAATTGGATCAAGCCATATCTGGCTTAAGGAGCGAAATGTGAATAAGAAACGTGAAACTATCAGAAAACCCGTAGACCGTGAAGCAGCCCCTGAATGGGATGATCAGGACAGGCTCGTGCCCCCCAAACAAGCAAAGAGCGGTAAGCGCCGCTCTGAGGAAGAGGATATGATCCTTGACAAGGATAATGATTGATTCTTTTGTACCGTAAGATTCTCCCCCATGCGCATCTTGTGTGTGGGGGATTTCCTTGTTACAGGGGACAGATTGCCTCTGCAATATTACTGGATGAGCTATCTACCTTGAACTTGGGAATGGTATCGGTATAGATGGTCCTTCCTCCTTGGTCTTGGAATGCCACCTGTAGGGTGTACTCTCCTGGTGCAAGGTCTATTGAGCCTACCCATGCAGTGGAGGGCAAGAAGTGTGATGAGCGCACATCAGCGCTCTCACTTGCATAGTTGAACAGCTTCATTATCCAGCCCAACACCTCTTCACCCGCTGTCTGCTCCCTATCCTGACTGGTGACACTGTCATAGACAGCGACTCCCAATGCCTTCAGCATCGAGCGGGTCACCGCTTTCAGACGGGCGATGGAGGAGGAGGCCTTGAAGGTCTCGATGGCTATGGCGCTTAGGCTTTCAATCTTTTCGAGTTGGAAGCTTGTTCCGTTCTCTAAGGATACCACCACCCTTTGGATGGGGGACTTTCTCTCCACCAGCACCGGGTAGGCGATCTTTGCAAAGTTGTTCTTTGATACATAGACTGTATCTACCAATTCGCGTTTTTGCGGCGACAAGCCATTGAAGGCCACCAGGTTGAGTCTGGCCATCTCTTCCGGTATAGGTTCAGCTTCTAGGGCGATGGAGGTGGGAATTGCAAAAGGATAGAGGGTAGGCTGGGTCTGGAACGAGTGCTCTACCTGGCTAAGCGAATATCTGAACAGGTTGTCATCACCGATGCCCCTCGCCACAACCATGCTCAGGTAGTTTGCCAGGGCAGAGGAGGAGAAGGCCATGGAGTAGGTCTCTAAACTGACATTCTCAATACCTTTGTCACCAGCATATTTGGTGACCTTCTTTGCCTGTGTCTCATACTTCTGCTTGAGGAAGGTCTGCTTCTCTATTGAGCGGTTCAGCTCGACAAGGGCTGATTCCTTTTGTCCGAGTTGCAGGTAGTTCAGAGCCTTGAATACATTGATGTAGATGTCCTCATAGGCCTCGCCCTGATACTCACGGGTGTTGTCATTAATGATGAAGGATGCAATGTTTGCCGTAAGGCTTTCAGTATAGGCTTCCTGGATCTTTCTCTCTGATGAGGAGAGCTGTTCGTTGGAGAGCTTGTACTCACCGCCAAGGCGGGAGAGAAGCCCTGCATCCATATCCATGATGAGCGAACCTTGTCGCTTTATGATGGACTCCCTATTGGTAAGCAGGCTTGCATAGGCAGCGGGGAAGTTGCCTTGCGAATAGAGGTTTTCAGCATTGGATATATCTACGACAGAGGAACAACCTGCCAAGAGAAAGACCAGTAAAAGTGCGGGCAACCAAGTTAATTTCCTCATATACTCACCATCCCTGCATGTGTCGTTAATGAAATATTTCATTGATATGAAAAAATGTACCATTGTTGATAGCATGATGCAACTAAAAACTATCGTTCCAGTACAGTAATATAGTCTAAAAGAATGAAATTTTTAACAATTGGTTGTTCACTTTTAGACTTTTGTACTGTACCATAACTTATGTCATATCTGTAACCCATTCCATTGGGTTACTGTATTCTTGTAGATTTTTTACAGGTAATAAGGAATTTAGCGGGGAAACGTGGTTTAGAATCCCGCTATCCTAGTGTATAATCGGTAGATATTGTTGAATTAGGGAGTGTTATATGAAAAAAATGGTTCGTCTAAGTCTTCTTTTGGTAGTGATAATTGCCCTGCTGGTATCTTGTCAGTCCACAGTCTCTGTGGATAGGCTCTCATCAGATACTGACATAGATCTCAGCGGTAATTGGAATGATACTGATATTCGTCTTGTCGCCTCATCCTTGGTTGAGGACAGCCTGAACTCCCCTTGGGTGGACAAGTTCAGAATGAGGAAGATGAAGAACCCTGTGGTGATAGTTGGAAATTTCCTCAACAGAAGCAGCGAACATATCGATACCTCCATCATTGCCAAGCGCTATGAAATAGCTCTTATCAATTCAGGCAAGGTAGACATGGTTGCCGATGTCTCCTTCAGGGCGACGGTGCGTGACGAACGTGAAGAGCAGCAGTACTTTGCAAGTGAATCGACAGCAAAGGCCCTAGGTAAGGAAATCGGGGCAGATTACCTGTTGCAGGGCTCTGTGAGAACCAACCTGGACCAGGTAAGCGGCAAATCCGTACGGACCTATTACGTCTCCGCTGAACTGATTGACATCCAGACCAACCAGAAGGTATGGGTTGGAGAAGAGACCATCAAGAAGATGGTCAAGCAGAGCAAGTACAAGTTTTGAAAAAAGTAGGGGCAACTATGAAACAGGTTAGACAGATATCTCTTGTGCTTTTGCTTTTTGTCCTTCTTTTTTCCTTTAGCGGCTGTGCATCTGTAGGGAAAAGTTCCTCAACCCCCCGCTGGCTTGATGAACTGTATGACAAACAGTACAGCGAAGATACCTATCTTTGTGCAGTAGGCAGTGGTTCCTCCCGTGAAAAGGCTGTTGATTCCGCTCTTTCCTCTCTATCCCAGGTATTCAACTCCCAAGTGCGTTCGGTTACTACAGTCCTCTCCCTTTCCACCGCTAACCAGGACGCGATGGGGGATGTTACGTTCACCGAACAGTCGGAGATGATGGACCAGGGGACCGTGTCCTCCAGCACCGATAGGATTGTAGGAGCTGAGGTGGTGAACACCTATATGGATTCGAACGCACGCACCTACGTCAGGGTAGCCTTGCATCGTCAGAGGACTGCAAATCTCTATCAGAAGGAGATCGCCGACCTCAATGCTTCGATCATGCATGTGCGCCGGGACCTGATGGGCCGCACTGAACCTCTAGCACAATATTTCACCTTGTCGAAAGCCATTGGCTTTGCCAGAAAACAACAAAATCTCTATGACCAGATCCAGGTGTTGCTGAAGAAGGGTCAGTCTTCCAACCTCATGATGTTGCAGCGCGAACTCGATGCCATAGCCTCTTCTGTGAAGGTTGCAGTCACCGTTGATGCCAAGAGCGACCAGGAGCTCTTGAAAGCTGCCTTTAGCCAGAAGATGCTGGCCCTAGGATTTTGTGTCGTCGACGCTGATGCACCCAGTACAGCACAACTTTCACTGCAGTATGAATCAGTCCCGCTTACGCTGAAGGATAGTCCCTATGCATATGCACGCTACACCCTTTCAGCCCAGCTTTCCAGTGGTCAGACAACCCTTTTCACATTCCAGAAAAGCGAACGTGAAGCGGCCTTGAGTGAAGCCGATGCTGAAAAGAAAGCCTTGGTTCAGGCTACTACCAGCTTAGTTTCAGAGTTTTTTACCCTCTTGCAAGAAACGCTAGGGGATACTAAATAAAACATTTTACGTATGGAGGTCTTTAATGAAGAAGGTTTTAATCGTACTCGTTGCTGTTCTCATGGTGGTAGGACTCACTGGGTGTGCATCCACTAAAAAGGATTCCCCACCACCTGCTCCCCCAAGGAAAGTGATCCTTGGTGCTGACGGCATTCCCCAACCAGATTGGGTCTACAAGAATGTATCGAGTCAGGACGTGCATTATGAGTCAGGATATGGATTGATGAGCAACAAGCAGAACTCCATCAAGCGGGCAACAGTTGAATCGAAGAATAAGATTGCAGCATGGGTAAGCACCTCGGTCAAAGAAGTGGTGATCACCTATGTGAACGATGCCGGTAGTGGCGACAATCGTCAGGCCATTGATGCAATGGAATCCATCAGCCAGCAGGTAGCGGAAGCCACCCTTTCTGGTGTCACCACAGAAGAGATGTGGGTCGACATTGAAGGTGGTGTATGGGTTCTCAGCGCAATTCCTATTGCCAATGTTGAAAAGAGCTTTGAGCCTGCCGCTGAAGCAGTTGCTGAAGCCTTTGTCGAGAGCGATGCAGCCGCTGCTGCAAATGCCAAGATGAAGGATGCCTTCGCAAATCTTCTGAAAAAGGCAAACTAGTAAGCAATGAGAAATGTATTGATACTATGTATTCTCCTCATTTCATTGATCGGATGCTCCTCCACTGGTGGGGTATCCTATATGAGTTCTGAGGAGAATGCCCTTTCTCTTTTGAATCTGAACAGCCACCCTGCTAACGTCTATGTGGGTATCTCAGGGCCGTACTCCACCCAGGAGCGTATGGTTGAGGCGGCTATCCTTGCCTGTGCCAAGAACATCCTTCTCGAGAGGGCTCTCGCTATGGACAACACGCTTGTGATGCAGGGCAGCAGCACGCAAGGGCTTCTCTCGTTTGCCCAGAAAGAAAATGCCTATTATGATGACAATAGCCTCAAAGAGATTATACAAGCGCTAGAGGTGCTCTCTGTCACCTTTGATGAGCATGCAGGCTCTATTGTGCTTGCACGCTACCCTGATAGCTTTCATGCAAAGCGAAACTACAAGGTAACCTTTGACCCTGATGGCAAACCCGATTGGCTTGTCCAGCTTCCGCAAGTGGATGGTTATCGGTTTGGTATCGGATGCAGTAAAAGCTACTACTTTCTCAATGACTCCCTTGAGGCCTCTGACTTTTCAGCTGCCCAAAATCTCCTGGATTTCAATACTGAGCATGTATTCTCCAAATCCCTCAGCATCACGCGTGATGGTAGTGTAAGCAGTATGGACAACGTCCTCTACCAAGCCCAGCGTGGCCTGCTCTTGGGCTTTACCATAGTGGACCGGTATTATGAAAAAGAGAGTGATACGTACTGGAGCCTAGCCTCCATCATAGAATAAGGAGCACCAAATGAATAAGAAACTTCTCGTCCTTGTATGCAGTATCGGCTTGTTGCTGGTGCTTGCAGGTTGTGCAAGCACTCCAAAGCCTAATGCCGATGGATCACCATACTGGACAACCTCTACTCCCAAGAGCACCAGAACACTTCACTATGATGTGGGTTCTGCAAAGCAGTCGACCCCGCAGCTAAGCCTGATGAGGGCTCAGTCAGCAGCAAAGGACTCCATTGGACGATGGGCATCCACCACTGTAGACAATGCCCTGGTGACCTTTGTTGAGGAAGCTGGAGAGTCATTGAGAAATCAGCAGACCCTTGAGGTGTTGCAGAACTTGAGCGTGCAGACAGTCAGCATAGCACTTCGTGGTGTTTCGGTTGTCGAGCGGTACACCGCCCCTGATGGAACAGTCTGGGTGCTTGCCTCCTATCCTGTGAAGAACCTCAAGGATGCCTACAAGCAGCAGACCGATGCCTTGGAGCGCAAGCTTGCGATGGAAGAGGCCAAGTCAGAAGTGATGGTGGCATACCTGGAAAGCCAGCTTGCAAAGGATGTCGTCGAGCCCTAAAGCCTCATGATTTTCCTTCCTTACTTTTAGTTTGTTGTTTATGGCAATTATTCTCTTGACCAACAGGAGCATAATTGCCATCTTATTGGTAGGAGATCTTATCATGAATAAAATTACCATAATCGTTATCATAATTCTCATTATTTGGTTTCTGATTTTCCTTGGAATAAAGGCTTTTGCCAATGGGACGGGTGAAACCTCATCTTCCATCGGAGAAACTAAAGCTACCTACCGCAAAATCTCAGCCAAAGAGGCTAAGGTGATGATCGACAGCGGCGAACCCCTCATTATCCTTGACGTACGCACCCCTGGCGAGTTTGCTGGAGGCCATATAAAGGATGCCATCAACATAGCGAATGAGACCATTGGAGGCGTCAGACCCACCTCCTTGCCTGATCTTAACGCCACCATCCTGGTATACTGCAGAAGTGGGTCTAGAAGTGCCCAGGCAAGCAAGAAGCTGCTTGCACTCGGCTACACTGATGTCTATGACTTTGGTGGTATCATCAACTGGCCCTACGGTACTGTACAGTGAGCAGTGTCTTGAACAAGCGTGCAATACTCAATCCAGAATATCTCTACATCCATGACAAAGGAGGAACCTTTGGCTATGGATTGGACCAAGAGTGGTATCCCTTGCTCTGGCAAAGGCGAGCAGGTTGCGGTCCTACTACCGCCAGCACCCTGATGCTCTACTACCAACAAAAGCAAGCACCTCGGTTAGTTGAAAAACAAGAGGCCATCCTCCTGATGCAAGAGCTGTGGAGCCTTGTCACTCCCGGTATCATGGGGGTGCATCTGGTTGGCCAGTTTACCAAGGGAGTCGGGGTCTTTCTGTCAAAGGTACCCTATGCAATGACGGAGCATATCTTGAAGATCCCCAAGGCAAAGAAAAAAAGACCCTCTCTTGCTACAGTGGTGGATTTCCTGGTCGCTTCCTTTGATGCGGATTCCCCTGTGGCATTTCTCAATCTCTCCAAAGGATCCTTAACAAATCTTGATGAGTGGCACTGGGTTACCCTGGTTGCTGTTGAGCAGGAGGGGGAGCGTGTATATGCCACCCTTTATGACGCGGCCCTGACATGGAAGATAGATCTGGGCCTTTGGCTCGAAACAACGACACGCGGTGGTGGGTTTGTCAGCTACCGCCCTGCTCCTGAAGAAGCATTATAGCCTTATCCTCTTCCACAGGCTTGCTGAACAGGTAGCCTTGCATGAAGTCACAACCCATATCCAAGAGCTGCTCTCGCTGCTCTTCTGTCTCCACCCCTTCGGCTATGATACGTTTGCCGAGATGGTGACCCATGGAGATGATGTCAGAGGAGATCCCTTTGGTCATGGGATCCATAAGCCTGTCTACAAACTGCTTGTCGATTTTTAGGGTATCCACCTCCAATCTTTCAAGGCGGTTCAGAGAGGAGAAGCCCGTACCGAAGTCATCAATTGCAATGCGTATGCCCAAGGCATGGATGCTCTCCATCTGTTGTGTAAGAACCTCAAAATTACCGGAGAATACAGATTCGGTCAGTTCAATTTCAAGTTGTCTTGTCTCTATCCCTGCCAATGTTGTTATTTTCTGGAGGGCCTCTACAAATGTCTCATCCAACAGCTGCATGGCAGAAACATTAATCCCAATAGGGCAGGAACCGAATCCCAGATTTGTGAGCCGTTTGATGAAGGAGGAACCTTGCTCCAAGATAATTTTACCCAGTGGTATGATGAGGTGTCTTGCCTCTGCTATGGGTATGAACTCCAAGGGAGGAACACTGCCTAGGGTGCTGCTTTGCATCCGGGCAAGGGCTTCAAAGCTGATGATACAGCCATCATCGGCCCTGACTATTGGCTGGTAGGCGAGGTGGAGAATGCCCTCTTCCCCGGCGATCACCCTCTTAAGCTCATGTTCAATGGCATCTTGGCGCAATATCCGCTCTTCTACCTCCTTTGTGTAGAATTGGATACGGTTGTTCTTGCTTGCTGCATTCAAGGCTATGGAAGCCTCCTTGATGATGGTATCGAAATCAAGGGTTTCTTTTTTCCACTCTGTCACCCCTATGGTAAGATCGACTGAAGCTAAAATACCAGGCTTTTCGATGAGGGCGATGATTTGGTTGCACAGGCTGTAGAGTGCTTCTTCAGATCCATAATTCTTTACGGTAAAGATGAACTGGTCATCAGTGAAGCGGTAAGCCTCTAGGATGACCCCTTTGAGGGAGATGCCCTTGAAGTTCTGTGCTAGCTGTTGCAGTAGCGTGTTACCATAGGTATAGCCGTGAATAATATTTATATATTTGAAGTGTATCGGATTGACGATGAGGAGGGCCAGATTCTTATGGCCCTGTCCTTGCAGTACCTGTTTGAGGAAACGGGTATTGGGAAGGGCGGTGATCTCATCATAATAGGCGATGGTGAAGATGCGCTTGTTTTTTCTTGCCACGTTTATGATGGTGAAACTGAAAACAATAAAGAGTATCACTAGGACGGCTATTGTCGTGGATGCTATTTGGATGAAGAGCTTGTTGGTGTTGGTCAGGTCGAACAGCAGAGACAGTATACCCACCTTGGCGTCATCTACCTGAATGGGCATATATAGCTTGTATTGCCAGTCAAATCCTTTGTCCGTGTAGGTGCGTTCCTGTTTACTTGCCTGGGTAAGTATGGTGTTGTCGATATGTTGCCCGATCTCGCTGGGGATGCTCGATGCGGTAATGACATTATCAGGGTTGATGAAAGCAATCTCGATGAGAGGGCTCTCTTTGGTAATCTGGTCGATGATCCACTGCTCGTTCAGCTGTGCATACAGCTCGGCAAGCTTATCAGCAAGGATTCCACTTTGTATCATCTTTCCATCGTCAAACCGCTGGTAGCTGTAGAGCCAGTAGGTATCTGTCTCACTGTCAGTTCTAATCTCATCGACATAGTGATCGAGCCCGCTTTCATAAAAGGAACGAACAGGGTGCCCGTCTTGGACAACCCATCCGGGATACAGGTTGTCACTGGAATATTCGACCTTCAGTTCTTTGTCATAGACATAGAACACATCAACGTTCAGCGCTCGGGTAAGGTCTGCGAGCATCTCATTGGAGAAGGATTTCTCTAGCTCAGAGGCGATGTTTCCGGCTACCCGAAGGGTAGTATGAAACTGCTCAGTGAGAAGGGCCCTAGCATCGAGGGTCGATTCCAAGGTGTTTGCATAGGTCTGAGCTAGGAGCGTTGCCTCATGGGTTTTTTCTGTATGGTAGAAGTCATCAAAATAGGTGATGACCAGAATGCCTGCCACAACCAAGAGGACAAGGGTAACCAACAGAGGGATGAATATCGACCTCTTGGTGCTTGTCTGCCTTTTGAATGTGCGTTTTGCCATTCGGAGTCCTCCTTGTTCCTGTATCGTAAGCCTATCATCCTGTTTTAACCCTTGTCAATATATTACTATTGGTATAATAAGGATTTACTGTATATGCTTTTGCATATGCCTTGTCCATGATGTCGTATATTTCAATGTCTTGGTGGGACAAGCGTCAACGCAATGGCCACAACCAACACAGCGAAGGGTATCCACCGGAATCCCTTTTACGGCATAGGCTTTGACATCAATGGAGAGTGGGCAGGCACTGGTACATTTCCCACATTCGATGCAATGCGTCTCATCGGTTGATATCTGCTGCCCTCCCAGTCTGCCGACCCAACTCAACAGGGTACCTAGGGGACAGTAGTAGCAGTAGAGCCTTCCAACGAACGCCACCCAGAAGAACATGGCCATGAGAAGTTCGAATATGAGGTATTTGAAGGTTTCAGCCTGAGAGATTAGGGTCTGATTTCCCTGAAGGGGTAGGCCTCCTCTGACGAGTAACCAGTAGAGCGTAAGACAGAGGGCAAGTACGATAAAAACAGTCCTGACTGCAGTAAGTATGTTGAGATGGTTCTTTGCTAGAGGGGCCTTGAATTTCCCTACCAAAGGGATCGCCGGCTCAAAGATTTCTGCTGCGAACCCATTGAACAAACATAGCGTTGAACACTGTAACCTACGTCCGAACAGCAAGGTTCCCAGCATAATGAAGATGCTGTAGATCCAGAAGAAAACCATCGATGCCCTGATGCCTCCCAGGCCTATGCTTTGGGTCAGGTTCTGCTGCATGCTTGTCCCTTCCACCCCTACTTGCAGCGGGATGGTGGACCATGGAAGGGGCATGGCAAAGTAGTAGACTTCAGGATTGGAAAGAAGCAGGGGTAGGATGATATGGACCAAAAGGGCAGCGAGGGCAAAGCCTATCAGATTCTGCTTGCGCATGGCTGTCCTTCCCTTATGCTTTTGGATGCGTAGCGTAAGGGCGCCGCATACCACTATGAGTAGGGTCTTGATCCAGTTCTCATAGAAGTGCCACAAGGCCGTGATAGCATGCGCAACCTTTGGGGGTGCTACGGAAACATAGCCCCAGTTGAGTGAGGCTATGAGCAGGCAAAGTGCGATATACATCCAAAGAAGCGCTTTGAGGAGCCGAAGCTCCCAACTAGGGGTTTGCATCAAGTCTAGTCAGCTTGTCGTATCTTCATTACCAGGACGATGACGAAGGTAGCTGTCAAGAGCACCAAAGCTCCCTGCACGGTGATGATGACCACCGGATAAGCCCTGTTGAAACCGGAAGCTGAAGTATGCTTGATGAGGATTCCTGTAAAGGCCCAGATAAGGGTGGCGACGTAGGGGATGTCCTTTGCCAAGATAGCGGTAGTGATGCCGATAAGGGTTCCGATGATGATGAGGGTACTTGTCCAAACCGGTTCACTCAGGCCCCATCCGCCCCAGCCCAAGGTAACCAGAACGGCCGTGACATTGGCAATGGTCGCAACGGTTATCCAGCCAAAATAGATGGAGAAGGGAAGCCTGATAAAGAACCACTCCTTACGCGTCATGGGTGTCCTCTTGAGCACCAGGTGGATGGTTATCAGGGAGACGAGGATGAGAAGCATCAGGACAAGGGAGAGGGAGATGACGTTGTAATGCCAGCAGAAAATCCAGATGGAGTTCATCAGTGAGGAGAAGGCAAAGAGATTGCCCACCCGCTTGAGCAGCTCTGGGTCAGTGGCCTTGTCTTTCTGGAAGAGTCCCAGCTGGTAGAGCGTGTAGAAGCCGAGCAACAGGTAGATGACTCCCCAGATGGAAAAGGTGATGCCTGCAGGGGCAAAGAGGTTGGGAAAGGAGTCTGAAACCTCTCCTGTGGTAATCCCCCCTATGGGCAGGATGTTTGCCAGGGCGTTGACGCTTACCATCAGGATGAAGGTGATGGTGACGAGAATTGAAGTTGGGGTGAATCGTTGTTTCTTTTCCATGTGTTTCTCCTACATCATAGGGTAGTACGAGGTAAGCACCTCATCCACCCTATGTTTGTTTGCCATGTTCATGATCGACTGCTTGAGTTTCTCTAGTGGTATCTGGGCCTGCTTGTACTCGGCTATCCTTTTGGTGATTCGCCTCTCTTCAGCAGGGCTCTGTATGCATTTCTCCGCTATGGAAGTGGCTGTTATCTCAGCCTGGGACCGGAATACTTCCAGGGAGAGGTTTTTTTCAAGAAGCCTGTAGAAGGCGAGGCTCACTACTTGCCCATCCGCTGCATCCTTGAGAAGGTCTTCAACTTTCCAGATTTTTTCAGGGTCACGTTCAGTGACCAGAGGCTTGTATTTGAGCCATTGCTCGCCGAGTTGCTCGACAGTCCCTCCCTGTGTTGCGTGCATGCACTTCAAGGCTGAGATGTTCTTGTCCTTAACCTCAAGCATGATATCGATATCCCTGGCAGGAAGGGCTTCATGGAACAGCAGAAATGGCTCGAGGGAGATGGTTGGCGAGTGGGAGCCCGGTCTTTTTCTCACGTCCTGCTGAGCATAGTGGATTTTCTGCTTTCCATCCTTTCCTTTCCAGGTAGGAGCACATGCCTCGATCCACTGGAGGTCTGAGAGCCACTCCTTGCTGGGATTGATCTTGTGATGCAGGTTGTCAAATACAACAGGGCATCCAACCTCCCTTGCTATGGCGAGGACCTCACTAATGGTAAAGAGCTTGTCATCATTCTCAAGGATAAGCCTATCCTTGACCCCTTGGGGAAGTGTCAGGTAGGTAGCGACAAACCGCTTGGATGCTTCCACCTTGTCCCCGTATGCACCCCCTATATGCAGTACGATCTTGTGCTCGTTGCCAAGGCCCATGCTGGTGAGCACCCGGGCATGGTAGACCAGGTCGGCTATGGCACGGGTCACCACCTCTGGCCGAGGGGAGTTGAGCACGGTGTACTGTCCTGGGTGCATGGAAAGGCGTATGCCACTCTCTGTTGCCAGCTTCCCAAGCTCTAAAAGATTTTCTGCAAACACTTCCCACCAGGGGAGGGTGTTGGCGTCACTTGAGCCAAAGGGTATGAGGTCGCTGCTGATGCGAAAGAGCTTGAGGTTATTTGCCGTTGTATAGATGAGCAGGTTCTTCAGATGAGCAAGGTTTATCCTAGACGTATCAAGCAGGGTCTTTTCAGAAACCTTGCTGAGCGTGAGGCTTTTCATCTCACTTTCCGGTACTCCTACTGCTAGACAAGCATACCCGATACTCATTGGAACTCCTTCTCAACCTGTACTTGTAGTGTAGTCGTAGCCCACAGCCTTGTCAAAGGCAAAGTAGAATGATCTAATGAAGTCACGAGTAGTACTCGTAAATGTCGCCCGAAAAAGGGAGAAATAGGAGACAAAAAAATGTCCCGTGGAAACCGTGTTATCATTGGTTTAACCACAAATCAAGAAAACACGGAGGAACCATGGGACGTAGACAGTTTATACTGGAAAAGCACCGCAAGGGAAGTCACTTCACTTGGGCTGAAGCTTCAATACTCCTACGCTGGTAGCAATGATGGGTACAGGAAAGAGCTTAGCCCTACTTTACTGAGTATAGAGCTCTTGCTTTATTGCTAAAGCCCACATTCCTCACCCTTTAAGCCCATATTCCCTATGAATTTCATTGCTCCCAATTTTTCAGGAATTGGGGTGCCTTCATAGGGTAGCAAATCAGCGCCTTTCCCATATTTGGGCTTGCTCTGGGGCTCAGGCTTGTATCCTCAAATACAGGCTATCATTATGGAGACACAGACAACCTCCAAGGCTTGTGCCTCGGAGAATGGGGAGACCCCTTTCTGTTATGGCAATGGTATTTGTGCTTTCAATCATCAGGCTTCCCCCTACATTGCAGCATGCACTTGATGTTCTTGTCCAGGAATACACGCTCATCGAGGCCCAGGGCGTCGAGAAACTGCATCTGGCGGTCACTCAACGGACGGAGAAGTATCGGGTCTCCACGTCTGGGGCGTGCTACCTGAATACCGTAGAATACTGTGCTCATCATGAAAGATGTGGGGCGGTCGGTCGGCTTGTTGTCCCAACCCGGCAACCTCTTGCCCTCGTGGGCGAGGTACATCCTCATCTGACGCTCCATCAGTCTCCAGATGAGAAGCGCAATGACCAGGATCATACCCAGGGCATCGATGCGAGAAGGAGTCTTAAGGAACAGGTCATTGACGACAAGCGGGTCCTTGAGAAATGCGAAATCGGATTCCACGCCATACTGACCCTTGTAACAGCGCAGAAGGGCCTTCGCATCCAGCGAATCATCACCTGAGGAAGGTATATTGCTCAGCAGGACAAAGCATCCTGCCTGTTCGCGAAGCAGTTGCAGCCGGTCTTCTCTGATGAGGACCTCCCAGACCAGGTCGTAATAGGTGTTTGTCGGACGTGGCCCCTCTTTTGGTGGCCTTCCACGCCTGTTCACAACAGTTTCCCCATACGAAGCCTTCACCGTATGTAAGGAAGTTTCCATCTGCGAAATGGCCAGTGCAGCAGCTCCGGCATCCTTTTCACAGAAATACCTCTTCTGCACGCCTTTGGTCATGGCCGATATCTTCTTCAGTGACACCCCCAGTTCATAATCAATCGACTTCTGCCTTCTCTTGTCTTGGGCATTGGAATGAACCACCACGGCCCTCCAAGACCTCCCCTCGATGTCGACAGTGGTCTCATGGCTCTTGTATTCAGCAGCATTGCGAGTGGAAGGCAGTTCGGCCAGCCTGCCAATATGTGTCCACTGCCCACTTTCCACAGCACGGTCAACCGCCTGGTCACAGACAGCGAAGTTGCGTGGCAACCTGCTGACAAAAGGAATCCCGGCCAAGAGTGACAGGTTCCCCGTTGTGACCACCGAAGAATCCGCCACATAGGTGAAAGCGCCGGTACCGAGGCCGTGACGAGCCATCAGTGAGCTTATGCGGCTGAGCATCCTGTTGTTTGAGATCTTGTCAGAGCTGTTGCCGTCAAGGGTGGATGAGCATATCGGCACACCCCTCTCCACACACAGGAGCTCGGTCATGAATTGTTTCAGATCCGGACGCTTGTCCTTGGAGTGCCCACGCACGATGCGTGGTCCCTCGACAGGAGGGTTCCTCTCCGAACCTCTATATGCCCCCCATACGGTGGTGCTGGTGGTGTCGTAGCTGACTGTGCTTACGTCGAGGTCGAACTTCTTTGCTGCTTCCAGGCCCAATTCTGTGATGATCCTTGTCGGGCCAGCCTCAAAGATGGCATCCAGTGCCCTTCCGAGGTTGGTGTCGTTGAATATGTGGCTGTCCACATCCTTTCCCAGCAGCAAAAGCCTGTCCTGCTGCTCCCAGAACTCCTCTTCCCTGTACAGCGGAGACCTGCCGCTGAGTACATCCAGCACCATCGCCTGGACCGCCAAACCAGGAGAAAGCCTCATTGAGGAGGGCACGATGCGGTTTACCACACCCATCACATCAAGGGTACGGCAGTAGGCGGCAGCGACTGGCAGGGATGCATGGGTGAAGAAACGGGTATCGGCGAACGGATAAGCGGCCATGGCGGTTCCTCCTTGGGGACAGAAGGGCACTGCAGATTTTCCTGGCAGTCCTTGACATGCCCTATGTCTGGTAGTATGATACTACCAGATTAGACGTATTGCAAGGAAATATTGTATGGAACAGGACGAATTGCAGCTCCAGACATTGAAACTACAGCACCAGGAGCTTGCCAGACAGATTGCCTCCATTGGCTTCATCTGGCCGGGAAACATCCAGTGGCGCTGGAAAGTGTGTGGAAAGCCGAATTGCGCATGCAGCAAGGATCCTGCCGCACGTCACGGCCCATATCCGTATTGGACGACCAAGGTGAATGGCAAGACAGTTAACAGACGTCTTCGTCATGAAGAGGCGATTATCATCGAGCAATGGATAGATAACCGCAGGAAAATTGATGCCCTAATGGCTGAGATGAAGATTGTCTCGGATCAGGCGCTTTCAATTGCAGTGAAATGCAATGTGCCGTCTCCGGAGGGCCCAGACCCAATAGATTGAGCCGTTAAACAGACCAAATTTAATTCATCTGAAATTATGAAAAAAGGGTGAGGAATGTGGGCTAAAGGGTTTAGTTCCAATGATTCTACTGTAAATTCCACCAGCAGGAGACTATGAATTAGGTTTTGTGAACGTGCCTACAGCATAGAAGTCCTTATTTACTGTTCCTTACTGCTATGATGCTTCTGTTCAGGCGTCCTCTGATAAGGGTCCTGTAGTAAAAGGATTGGGTATAGTCATCTGCTGCTGGGCTTTGGCTAAAGAAGTCATCCGGGGTGTCGAAGATGCCCAGGTCCTCTTCTATGGCCTGGTTCTGTATGTAGTTGTTTTTTTCGTTCCACTTGGCATCGGTGTTCCTGAAGTTGAGCACGGCTAGACCGTAGCCATAGAAGCTTCCCATGTAGTCTGGGAACTTTTCCTGGAGTTTCAACATGTAAGGTCTGTCTACAAGGTGCCCCTGCATGACAACCCACTTGTTGTCGTACTCTACCTCCACCCATGCATGGTAGGGGTGCTTGGTGGCCATCTTATAGCTAAGGCCTGGCAGGAGTCCCCTGAATATGACTTTGCTTGTGGTCATGGCATGGAAGCGGCAGGGAACGCCTACTGCCCTGAGAATGGCCATCATGAGGGTGCTTTTGGTGATGCAGTTGCCATAGCCTTTGACTAGGATCTTGGAGGCGGGAAGGGAAAAGGACTTGGTATAGCCGTACGCGATCTCATCGCGTACGAACGTATAGACTTCCCCTATAACTTTGCTTTTTTTCGTGATAGTGTCCCAGCCCTTGCTCTTTATGAGCTTTTCGATAGCGGGATGGGTGTAGTCCAAGAGATATGTTGGTTCCAGATACGATACTAGTATATGTTCTTGCATTTTTGTGCCCTTAAAAATCAATAGGTGACAACTTCGTCCCTGGTGCAACAGGAAAACGAGTTTGGTCAGTGCAATAGTAGATTGCTGTGCCTGTATAAAAGGTCACTACTGATACAACATATGATTAGGAATAATGTTACAATAATAATTATTCTATTTTTTTTTGAGGTGTATACAAAGCGTCAGAGGAGATGGGGCGTGGGGAGGTTGACAGAAGTCTCCTCTAGGGGTGATGCTTATAGGGTATACTGCTAGCAAGAGAGACAGTCTCTTCTATGCTGGCAATGCAAAATTAGGAGGAAATTATGTATACACCTTCAGAGAATCGCTATGATTCAATGCTGTATAACTATTGTGGTAAGAGCGGCCTAAAGCTTCCAGCCATCTCGTTGGGGCTTTGGCATAATTTTGGTGATGCGACGTCGCTTTCCAATGCAAGGGCTATGATTCATACTGCATTTGACTTGGGGATAACCCACTTTGACCTTGCCAACAACTACGGACCCCCTGCAGGATCGGCTGAGCTGAACTTCGGCAAACTCTTTGCCCAAGACCTCAGTGCCTACCGTGATGAGCTGATCATCTCCACCAAGGCAGGCTACAACATGTGGCCAGGACCGTATGGAGAGTGGGGCAGCCGAAAGTACCTGCTTAGCAGTCTCGATCAGAGCCTCAAGCGCATGGGCTTGGAGTATGTCGATATATTTTACTCGCACAGGTTCGACCCCAATACTCCGCTTGAAGAGACCATGGGTGCTTTGGAAACTGCCTATCGGCAGGGAAAAGCCCTGTATGTCGGTCTCTCTTCCTACTCGGCAGAGAAGACCCGTGAAGCCCATGACATTCTCGCTTCCCGAGGCGTTCCTGTCCTCATTCACCAGCCTTCCTACTCCATGCTCAACCGTTGGGTGGAGGAGGATCTTCTGGATACCCTGGGGGACCTGGGTATCGGCACCATCTGTTTCTCTCCCTTGGCACAGGGGATGCTCACTGACAAGTATCTCACCGCCATTCCAGAGAATAGCAGAGCTGGCGAGGAGGGTTCATCCCTCTCTACCAAGATGCTGACAGAGGAGAACCTTGGACGTATCAAGGCCCTCAACGAGATAGCCAAACAGCGCAAGCAGAGCCTTGCACAGATGGCTCTCAGCTGGGTCCTCAGGCGCAAGGAAGTAACCACAGTGCTTATCGGAGCAAGTTCGCCTGATCAGATCAAGGAGAATGTGGGTGCATTGGACCACCTCATCTTCACTGATGATGAGCTTGCAGAGATCGATAAGTATGCCCAGGAAGGCAACATCAACCTCTGGGCCAGTTCCAGCAATGAGAAATAAGGTTTTCTCTTTGTACTGTACCAATGCAGACGCATTGAGATCGAGAATAAGAGAATAAGAGAATAAAGAGAATAAGGTGAAGGCCGTGTCCTACTGAGGGCATGGCCTTCACTTATGTTTGCTGAAACACACCAATATATAGTATGTGAGGAGTAGAACCTTTTTCCATTGATTGTTTGTGCAGACTCCATGGCGTGATAGTATCATTTTTCCTCTTCTGAGTACCCCAGTAATAGGCCTGTATCCAATTTTTACTCACCAATAGGTTTTGTTGATTTCTTTTCAAAGCAAATGTACTAAAATCTATGTATGAAAAAAAAGAATAACTCTATACTTTAAAAACAGTTAATATTTAAATATATTTTTTTAGAAAGTTATTAAAATTTATTACTAATAGAGGTCTCTTCTTACTTGACTTAATATATATTTTAATTATATATTCCTATTAGGATATTAAACAATTACTAAAAAAATTTAAAAATTAAGGATTCACAAATGAAAAAATTTATTATTGTATTGATGGTGCTTTTGGTACTTGGACAATTTGCTTTTTCAGCAGGAAAAAAAGAAATGGCACCACCACCTAAACAGCAGGACATAGTAGAAATTGCTGTAGCAGACGGTCGCTTTACCACCCTTGCAGCTGCTCTTGGTGCTGCAAATCTAGTTGAGACCCTAAAGGGCGATGGTCCTTTTACCGTATTCGCTCCAACTGATGCTGCCTTTGCAAAATTGCCTAAAGGTACTGTAGAAGCTTTGTTGAACGATATTCCAGCATTGACTGATATTTTGCTCTATCATGTTGTTCCTGGTGCAGTAATGGCAAGTGATGTGGTCAAACTTTCATCAGCTCCCACTGTCCTCGGTAAGGATTTAGCAGTTAAGGTGGTAGATGGAAAGGTTATGATAAATGATTCCATGGTTATTATTACCGACCTTAAGGCATCCAACGGTGTAATCCACGTCATCGATACTGTATTGCTTCCTCCAATGCCGAAAGACATAGTAGATATTGCTGTAGCCGACGGTCGCTTTACTACCCTTGCAGCTGCTCTTGGTGCTGCAAATTTAGTTGAGACCCTAAAGAGTGATGGTCCATTTACCGTATTCGCTCCAACAGATGCAGC
>Ga0209414_1000321_pt1 | contig 22912 bp, 35 predicted proteins | sample LakVidmifraction_4_FD_181154 | JGI IMG/M metagenome (GOLD analysis project Ga0209414, IMG submission 181154) | Hypersaline microbial communities from Lake Vida, Antarctica - Brine Hole Two &gt;0.2 micron (SPAdes) (version 2) | ecosystem: Environmental > Aquatic > Non-marine Saline and Alkaline >...
GACCACGCCAATAAACTGACAAACGGACTACGTTATAACGTCAGTAACGGGGCGGCAATCAGACTGACGGCGAGCTATAGACAGCTTATGTCTATCAGCACCAACCACACTAGGGTCTCAAAATTACAGTTACACCAATCCAATGGCCAAGCTTACGCGGCTATTCGGACTATTGGTAGCTCTAGCGTTGTCATATCGCAGGTATTGGCGAGAAGCGCCGGGGGCTCACCGTTTGAATGTGGTTCTGGATCGTGGTTAAATTGCTTAGCAATATCTGACAGAGCCACCAACGGTGCGGGTTTTTCTTTTCAAAACGGCTATGTGAACAGTGATATTTTTAACTGCACGGTCGTGCGGCCGTCAAACCAAACTACTGGGGGGGAAGGATTTTCTCTATCCTATTCTAATATAACTGTCAAAAACTGCGCTGCTTTTGGCTACACCAACTTTTTTGCTGGTAGTGGTGGAGCTTCAGGTAACAATAACGCCACTAATCTTTCAAGTGTCGGTTTTGGCACCAGCAATCAGGTAAGTCTCACTTACGCTGACCAATTTGAGCAGCCGTCAAACTCTGGCGGCGTGATGGACTTCCGCACCAAGTCTGGCGCGGCGCTGATTGACAATGGTGCGAACCTAAGCAGCAGTGGCGTTACAGCCGATATTGTCGGGGCGTCTCGGTCGGCGCCGTATGATATTGGTGCTTGGGAGGTGACCGGCCTATCGCCCATCGTAGGCACCGGGGCCTTCACCTTCGACGGCATGACGATTGTTGGCGCCGGCACTCTGCCGATTGTTGGTGCTGGTGGGTTCTCGTTCGACGGCATGACAATTGCCGGTATTGGCCGCGACCCAAACGCGCTAATTGTGTCGGCGGTCGGAAGTAGCCGCACCAGGCGCGGCGCCCGGCGTGTTTATCTGCAAGATACGCCACCGAGCGCGGTGTTCCACCCCAACGCGCTGCCGGCGGAGTTGGCGGGGAACGCAGTGCCGGCATGGTATGACGAGGATGAAGAAGCGTGGATGATGCTAGGATGATGGACGCTTTGCGATGAACAATGAGGCGGAATACATGACGGTCAATCATCTAGTGATCGAAATGGTTGAGAACGGTTTCATCATTGGAACCGCGCCGCCGCATCCCAGTATGGGCATGGTTGATAAATCCGTGGCGGAAACGCCGGCAAAGCTCGCGGAACTTGTGCAGGAGTGGGCAGAACGCAAGAACCGGGATTTACTGAATGTCTGACACCGCAGAAGATGAAATCCGCCGGGCAGAACGGGCGCGATTGTTTCTTGGTGACGGCATCTTTCAGGTAGCATGGGCGGAACTGGACACCCGCATTGACTATGCGTGGAAGGCCAGCGCGCCGGCCGACGCTGCCAGGCGCGAGGAGTTGCACCAGTTGCACCGCGCTATGACTGCCTTGAGTAACATTTTAGTCGGCTACGTTGAGAGCGGCGCGCTTTTGCTGCACCGACTAGACGACCAAGATCGCGAGCGTGTAGCCCGCGAGATGTAATGCTAAATGAGTAACCCTTTTGATCGGGCGAAGGCGATCGGATGACGCGGCCCCTTGCTGCAATTACAGCGGCCGCACAAAAGTTGAATGTTACGGCGATCGTTACTCCCGCCAAGTTTAAGTGGCATAATATGATCTACGTGATACCCGCCGGATATCTTGTCAGAACAAGAGGCGCATTTTCCGCGCTGAAGGCGGAATATATCGGAAACGTCTCCGGCTGTGTGTGTTCCTATTGCTCGCCGTTTCCTTGAGCGATACGAGGCGCGAATAACTGCGCGACGTTCCTTGTTTTCTTTTTGCCAAGCTGTTGCGCGGTCAACGGCGCGGCGTTTCACTTCTGGGTCATCCTTGCAGTTAGCCCAAGCGCGGGCTGCTGAAGCCTTGACTTTATCTTTGTTCTTCGCCCGCCACAGAGCTTGAAGTTCTTTACCACGGCCTGGGTTTGCCGCTTTCCAGCGCGCCTGCCGTTCGATGTTTGTCATCCGCATGAGGCGGATACTACAAGATTGCTGAATGGTCAGCAATAACCCGCTTTTATCGGGTGACAACTGGAAGTGACCTATGAGCGAATCAGCCGCCATCCCGGTAACGGACACGGCCCCAGCGACTGCTGACGATGTGGTTGCCTTGCTGGTCAAAGAGCAAGAAGCCGCTGACGCCGGAACGGCACAAGCCGAACCGGAATCGCCTACTCCATCCGATGCCACGGACCTCTCTGAAACCAATGAGACACCAGTCGAGCCCACCTACACCGTCAAGGTAAGGGGTGAAGATCGGCAAGTTACCCTCAACGAGTTGCAGAAGGGATACTCCAGGACTGAGGATTACCACGCAAAATCTGCCGAGGTTGCCGAGCAGCGCCGTGCTGCCGAGCGGACCCAGGCGGAATTCGCTTCCCGAGCCCAACAGTTGGACAGCTTGCTACAGCGAGCGCCGTTCGATGACGTGTTGGCTAGGGGCCAAAAAACGGACTGGGCTACCCTCGCTCGTGACAACCCCGCCGGCTATGTGGCGGAGAAGCAGGAGTATGAGGACCGGCTGCAATACTGGCGCCAGGTTTCGCAACACGCCGACCAATCCCGCACACAGGCCACGCAACAGCGGCTTGTTGAGGGCGAGCGGCAAATGCGCGAGGCGGTGCCGGAATGGGCTGATGAAGGCAAGCGGAAAGACCTGCAAGCCGGCATCGCCAAGACGCTAGAGAGCTACGGCTTCTCGGCCGACGACTACGCGCAGGTTTCTGACCATCGCGTGTTGCTCGTGGCCCGTGACGCCATGCTCTACCGTCAAATGCAGTCGGAACGCAAAGCGGCAGAGGGCAAGAAAGTAGCCCCCGCGCCACCCAGGACGATGGCCCCCGGCACCACGCAACCGAACCGATCCAGCCAACAGGTGAGGGCTTCCCTCAAGTCTGCCGCCAAGAGCGGGCGCACTGACGATCAAGTCAACGCCATCTTGGCCGCCCTGGAAAGCTAACCCCAATGGCCATTCAAACCAATTCCCTCCTCACGTTTTCCGCTATCGGCAACCGTGAGGATCTCCTTGATACCATCTTCAATATCGATCCGGTGGAAACCCCATTCATGGGCGCCATCGGCAAAAACAAGTCAGATGCTGTGCTGCACGAGTGGCAGACCCAGGCGCTTGCCGCTGCCGGCGCGAACGCGGTGATCGAAGGCGACGACACTACCGTGTCCTACACCTTCGCTGCCGCCACCGTGACGGTTCGCGCCGTCAACCGTTGCCAGATCAGCCGCAAAGACGTGGTTGTTTCCGGCACCCAAGACGCCGTTTCTAAGGCCGGACGCGCCAAGGAAATCGTCTACCAGATGGTGCTGAAAAACAAGGAACTCCGCCGCGATATGGAGTTTGTGTTGACCAACAACCAAGCGCCCGTCACCGGCAACAGCACCACCGCACGCCAGCTTCGCCCGGCGCTGTCGTGGTATAGCACCAACGTCTCGGCCGGCGCCGGCTCGCCTGCCAACGGCACGACCTCGGCGGCTCGCACCGATGGCACCCAGCGAGCGCTTACGGAATCGCTGATGAAGGCGCAGCTTCAATCGGCGTGGACCAACGGCGGTATGGTGGACTTGCTGATGTGCGGCCCGTTCAACAAGACGGTTATCAGCGGCTTCACGGGCAACACGACGCGCACGCAGGATACCACCGATGGCAAGCTGTCGGCGGCAATCGACGTGTATGAGTCGGACTTCGGCATCCACACGGTCAAGGCGAACCGATTCAGTCGCGACCGTGATCTGCACCTGCTGATGACGGACATGTGGGCCGTTTCCTCGCTGCGAGCGATCAAGGCCATCGACCTGGCGCGGACCGGCGACAACGAGAAGGGGATGCTGATCGCGGAGTATACCCTTGAGTGCAGGCAGGAGAAGGGATCGGCCCTGGTGGCCGACCTTACGACCAGTTGATGAACCGGGCGGGGACATGGCAGGGCGAAAAATCCTGCCATGTCCCCGCCCACCCCTTCTCCTTCTAGGAAAAACCAATGGTTGATCTTGTTCAAACTGACCGCGGCGACTTGGAGCTTGCGGGCGTGGGCGGAAGTGGTTTTGGCTTCCTCAACGCCGTCGTATCCTATCATCCGGCAAGCAACGCCACCAACGTTGCCTTCACCGCCGCCCGCGCATGTCGCGTGAAGGGTATTCTCGGCCGCGTGCAGGCCGCCGGCACGGATGGCGGCGCCGTCACTGCAACCGTGTTCAAAGCGCCATCCGGCACCGCCATCGCATCCGGCACAGCGCTGCACACCGGCACCTTCAACTTAAAGGGCACCGTCTCGACCAATCAGACGTTGACGCTCAGCACCACGAGTGCGGATCTCGACATTGCGGCGGGTGATACAGTCGGCGTGATCCTGACCGGCACCCTGACCGTGGCGACGGGCGGCATTACCATTTCCTTTACCCCCCGGTGATACCATGGCAAAGCCGGGAACTCCTGACTGGGGCGTGCTGGATATCTCTGGCACGCCTGTAAGTGCGACAACTGGCGGCGCCTCGGCGGTGCTGGCGTTACCCCTCAACGCGGCTGGCGTGAGGCCGCAATGGTGCTGGATCGCGACTGTGGCGGGCTCGTGCTACGTCATGCCGGGCCTTTCCGGCGCAACCGTCGTGGCGGGGGCGGGGTTGGTCGTCAACAACGCTGGCGTTCACATCCGCACGCGCGGCCATACCCACATTGCCCACATCCAGATCACGGGCGCGCAGACGCTCGTGGTTGTGCCGATGGAGGCGTGACGATGAGGGCGCTTCCTGTTGGTCGGTTTGCTGGTATCAGCGAGACGCTGCATTTCGATGATGGCGAGGATACGTTTTCGCTTCTGCGGAGCGAAGACGTGGAGCCCGTAATTGACGCCAACAAGGCGGCGCAGGCGGACGGCGATGGGTATTCTCCCACGCGCGAGATGCGCCACCTGGCCCGGATTCCGATGGTGGTTTATCTGGAATGGAACAGGCAGTTCGGCGTTGACGTGATGAAGCCGGAACATCGCGGGTTGCTCAAGCATCTTCTCAACGACCCGGATAACAAATTTCTTCGGGTGAGTGAGGGCGCGGTCTAATGGCAATTACCACCTACGCCGAGCTAACCGCCGCAGTGCGGGATTGGCTGGGGCGCACCAACGACACCGTTTATCTGACGGCCGCGCGCGTGGATGATATGGTTCGGCTGGCGGAGGTGGATATTTACGAGCGACTGCGTATTCGTGACATGGAGCAAAGCGCGGCGTTGACGATCAGCGCGCAAACGGTGGCGCTGCCGACCGGCTTCCTCGGCGTGCGGCGGCTGTATCTGGACGTTGATCCGCGCGTTGAAATGGACTTCATGGCGGCGCCGCATTTCTGGGCGGAATTCTCGGCCACCGTTACTGGCAAGCCCTATGCCTACACGATTGAGGGTGAAAACATCGTTGTCGGGCCGGCACCCGACAGCACCTATACCGGCCGTATTCTGTATTGGCGGCGGCTGCCGGCGCTGTCTGGTGCGCTGAATAGTTTATTCACCAATCAGCCCGATCTTTTCCTTTACGGCGCGCTTAGCCATGCGGCCGGGTTTACGAAAGATGCCGACGACCTGCCGGGCTACCAGGCGGCATTTGCGCGGGCTCTAGCGCGGGCTGATGCGAGTAACGAGCGTGACCGTTACGGCGGGGCTCCTTTGCGGATGAGGGTAGGATGAGCGGATATAATTACAACGGCCAAGGCACACCCAGCGCGGCGTGGACGGACCATATCAACAAGATCAACGCTTTGATCGCGGCCAATCCGGTGCAACGGTATACCCCGCCCGCCACGCCCGTTTCGACAATCAACTTGATGGGTGCACCGGATATCGCGGGGCAGATTATTGGTGGGCAGTCCGAACAGGGCGAGCGGGGCGGTAATACCGGCCTGAGTTCCTTCGACGGTCCGCCGGGAGATATGAATGCGCTGCTTGGCGACATGGCGCCATCGTGGGGCGGTGTTGGGCGCGGGCTTGGTAGTGTGGTGGGTGGACTGCTGGGTGGGCCGGTGGGATCCATTGCGCTGGGCTACCTCGGCGGCAAACTAGGCGGGATGGTTGGCGCGCCGTCTTTTGACCCGTCATATGGGCCGCAGGTGCCATCTGGTGAACCGGGTAGCTTCGGAAGTTTCGGCGGGCCGAACGCTGCGGCGGAAAGTTCTGCGGCGGCCGATGCTATGGGCGGGAATGCAAACGCCAATTCGGCGGGCGATCAACAAGCAGGCTACGGCTACTTTCAAAACGGCGGCTACACGGGCGCGGGCCGCGATGGCATCGTGCAGCCCAGCCGCCGCGCCGGCATCGTCCATGAGGGCGAGATAGTGCTCTCGCACCCTATGGTGCGCCGTATGGGGTTGCTGGGGTGATGAGCGGTGGCGCGGCGGCAATGGCAGGGGCGCCTGAATGACAATCATCCCGGTTGGTGACTTCCAGCCCGACAAGCCCGCATATCTTGGCACGCACGGCACGGTAGTGACCAACGTTTTCCCGCGACCTGATGGCAGTGTTGGGCCGCTGAAGGCGCGAGTTGATACTGGTGTTCCTCTTCTCGGCTCAGCGACAACCGCCATTATAGGACGCAGCGGCGATGGTGTTGCGCGCCTCTATGTTGGCGTGATGGAAGTCGGAGTGCTTGATTCCGGATCTATCCGCATTAAAAATGGCACGACGTTTACTAATCATGGCACCACGACTGTAGGCTACCCGACTTCGATGTTTCCGTGGAGGTTTTGCCAATTTGGGGAATTGATCGTCGCGACTAATCCCGTCAACGGCGTATTCTATCACACCATGGGCAATACAGGCGCATTCACGGCAGCTACCGGCGCTCCTGCCGCTGCCTTCTGTGCCACTATCGAGCCGGGTTTTTTGATGCTGGGCTACTTGAGTGACGCAAGCAGGTCATACCCGGCACGGCTACGGTGGGGTGCGATCAACAGCGCAACTGACTGGCCGCTTGTAGCCAGCACTGACGCAGCAAGCAAGCAAAGCGACCAGCAAGACTTGCCGAACGGCACCGCCATTACGGGCATCTTGTCGGCAGTTGGTGGCGCCGCTGGGGTGGTTCTAACCGAAACATCCGTATATCGTATGGAGTATGTCGGCGCACCGCTCATTTTTGCCTTTCGTGAAGTCGTGCGCGGAACCGGGAATCTTTGCGTTAACGGGTCAATTGCCATCGCTGGCGCGGCCTACTTCATATCGGAAACCGGGTTCATTCGGTTCGATGGTTCGCAAACCGCAGAGATCGGGTCAGGAAGGGTATCGGCGTTTTTCTGGTCGCAAGTGGACCGGGGTAATCTTCACCGGGTCAATGTCGCGCACGACCCTGTAAACAAGATAGTCATATGGGCATACCCTGGGCCGGGCTCGACCAATGGCAACCCGAACAGATGGCTAATCTATTCGTATGCGTCTGATAGATGGTCCTATGCCGACGACCCTGGGGTTGAGTGTTCTATCTTGTTTACAGGTTCGCAAGAAGGGCACTCAATTGATAATTATGACGCGCTATTCCCGCAAGGTATGGACGGCTCACCAAGCTTTTCCCTTGATGGAAGGACATTGAACGGCGGCGCACCACTGCTAGGTGCGTTCAACACCATCGGTGTTTATGCCGCATTTACAGGGGCTAACTTGACGGCAACCGTAGAAACGGGCGAAACCGACGCTTCCGGGAAGCGGCTATTCGTCACAAGTATTCGCCCTATGACCGATGCTCCAGCGCCGACTGCCGCTGTTGGCTACCGCGATGCTTTTTATGACGCTATCGCATACACGGCTGCGACCGGCCTTGAGGCAACAGGGACTTGCCCGCAACGCATTAATACCCGTTACGCGAGGGCGAGAATTTCCATCCCATCCGCTCAGTCATGGACATACCTTCAAGGCGCTGACGTGATGGTTCGTCCGGCGGGTAAGCGGTGAGCCATTTCCCACCACCGCCCGCCGACGCCGGGAGCGAAAGCCCGGCCGCACTGCGCCAGTTCGCGCGTCAGGTCAGCACAGCCGTGTCTCTGTTATTCCAGGGCAAGAGCAATAATGTTTTGACCTTCACCTGCACGGCCAACGCGGCCAGCACGGTGTTGCGTGATCCGCGTTTAACCATTGAGAGCTTCATGGGCTTCGATCCAACGACAGCCAATGCTGCTGCGGAACTTGCCGCCGGGACGCTGTATATTCTCACCGCCAATCGCAACAATCTGGTATGGACTATTACGCACGCCAATGCGGCGACGACGAATAGGACGTTCCGGGTTTTAGTGGTGGGATGAGTATGAGCGCCTTTGTGTTGCACGAAACGGCACCAAGTGATCCACAAGGCGGCTTGTCTATCACCGATGATCCACAAGCCCGCCGTGTTCCGCCGATCCTTATCCCCGATATATGGCACTATGTGGCGGGTAAGGTTGCGGCCGCGCTGCGCTATGCCGGCGACACCTACCGTCTTGATGACGCCAAGGCGGCGCTTTTATCCGGCGAGTGGCAGCTTTGGGGCGATGGCGTGTCTGTGATTTGCACAAGAATTGCCGAATACCCTGCATCGCGCACGTTGTTCGTTATGCTGGCAAGCGGGGATCTGGAAAGCATTAAGGCTATGTGGCCAGACCTGGCACGGTTCGGCCGGGAAAATGGATGCACTGAAATGACTGGGTTTGCTCGCCCAGGCTGGCGGCGCTCCGGCGGGTTGCCGCAGGGATGGCGACACGTCAAAGACGTTATCACAGTAGGATTGTAGGTATGTCGAAGGACGAGGGTAAGACGGTCACGACGACGGCAAACAACGCGCCGTGGGAAGGACAGCAGAGCTACCTCAAAACAGGGTTCGACCGCGCGTTGGGGAACCTAAATAGTTCGGCGCCGCAATACTACCCAGGCCAGACGGTAACAGACACGAGCGGCCAGACGCAGCAGGGGCGGGATGCCATGATGAACTTGGCTGGGCAATCGGAAACGCTGCGAAACTACACCGCTGGCGGTGGTTATCTCAACGCCGGGAACCCGTATTTTCAAGGCATGGTCGGGCAGATCGGCCAGGCCATCCGGCCTTCGATTGACAGCGCATTCGCGTCGGGTGGTCGGATGGGCAGCGGCGCGCACCAGCAGGCGTATTCCAGCGCGTTGGCCGATCAAGCGGGGAAGCTTGCATACCAGAACTACGGCGACGAGCGCGGGAGGCAGATGGCGGCGGCCGGCGACTACAGCGCGCCGCAGGCTATGATGGGCGTTGGGCAGCAAATGGAAAACAAGCAGGGCGAGTATCTGCGCGACGGCACGGCGCGGTGGGACTTCGAGCAGAACAAGGATCCCAACAAACTGGCGCAATATATGAACCTGATCGGCAATCGCAGCTACGGCGGGCAGCAGTCTAGCACGCAGCCCGTGCAGGGGAATAGCGGGTTGCAGCAACTCGGCACCGGTATCGCGGGCGCGTCGGCGTTGGCCAATATCTATCGCGCATTTCAGGGGACTTGATCCATGGGCCTTCTTGATATGTTGAGCGCACCCGCCGGAAGCCCCCAGGGGATGCGTATGGAGGGCCTGCTAGGCGGGCTGACGCAGATGGGCCTAGGGATGGCGCAGGCTGGGCAGTCGCGCCCCATGGGGCAGGCAGGGCCGGGCTTGGGCGACGCGTTCGCATCGTTCGGCACGGGGCAACGCGCCGGGTTGCTTAACGCATACCAGAATGCCGAAATGGAAAAGAAGCAAAAGCGCACGGCGCTGCTTGCTGAGGCACAATCGAGCAAGCCGGATACCGATATCAGCCCCGCTGCGCGGACGATGAGGGCGGCGTTGGCTGGCGTTTCGCCCGAAGTGCGCGCCCTGGCAGACCCGAGCGAGTTGCCGGGCGTTGTGCTGCGGCAGGCTGAGGCGGCAGGGCAGCGCATGATGCCGCAGTGGCAGCCGTCAACTCTTCTAGACCCGGCCACGGAGGCGCAGCGGTTGCGGATCGCACGCGGCAGCCAACAGCCGCAAACGACGTGGCGGGATGAGCGCGATACCGCCGGCAACGTGACCGGCCAGCGTTCGAGCTTGGGGCAGTTCCAGCCGACCGCACGGGCAGATGGATTCACGTTGGGCGAGGGGCAATCGCGGTTTGGGCCTGGGGGGAATGTGGTTGCAACCGGCGGGCCTAAGCTGGAACCTGTTAACCCAGGGAATGCTCGCAACACTATTGCGCGGCTATCGCCACAAGTGGAGGCAGGCACACTTGACCCCGCAAGCAAGGATGGACGGGACTACCTGGCAGCGCAGGATGCGCTACTGACGCCGATGCCGTTTACTGTGACTATGGCGGATGGTTCCCAGAGAACTGATTACAACACTCCTCCATTTTCATTCCCAAAGCTAGATCGCCCGCCGGGAACAACAACAGACGCCAGAGCAGGCGCCACCAAGCCGCCGCCGGCACTGACGGAATCGCAGGCTACTTCCGCAAATTATATGAACCGCATGGTTGAGGCGGAAAAGCGCATGGAATCGGCGCTGGGTGGCGGCTATAAGCCCGGCGGTGTTCGTGATGCTATGGCTGGCTCCGTTCCAGTCTTCGGCAATTTTCTCATGTCGGACAAGGGGCAGAACTACAAGCAAGCCCAAGAGGATTGGGTTAGGGCCAAGCTACGTAAAGAATCCGGCGCCGTGATTGCAGAAAGCGAAATGGCTGCGGAAATCCGAACTTATTTCCCGAAACCGGGAGACAGCCCCGAAGTGATCCAACAAAAGGCCGAGGCGCGCGCGACGGCGGTGCAGTCCCTTGGCATCGGCGCGGGCCGCGCAGGCCAGAACCTCCCCGGTGGCGCCACCCCAGCGGCGCGCGCCACCCCGGCCGATCCTTTGGGGATCCTGAAATGAGCGGCATCACAACGCTCCCCGGCGCACCCACGATGACCGATGGTGTTCGCGCCAAGATGATAGATTCGTTATACAATGACGTGTATTCCAAAGCCCTGCCTCGCGAGGAATACGACAAGGAGACCGCCAGCCTTAGCGACGTGCAGCTTGCAGACGCCTCCTACAAAACCTTCTATGCCGACAAGCTTTCCCGCGCCGACTTCAACGCCAAGGTTGGGCTAAAAAGCATTGGCAGCGCGGCAGATGCCATCATGCGCGGCGCAACGCTGGGGTTTTCTGACGAACTGACTGCCGGCGCTATGACCGGCGTTCGCACCCTTGGTTCGCTGGCCACAGGCACAATGCCGACGTGGGGTAAGGTGAGAAACGCTTATAATCAGGAACTCAGCGCCGAGAGAGACAAGCGCACGGTCTACAACCAAAACAACCCATACGTGGGGGCTGGGTTGGAATTTGCCGGCGGCGTTATGTCGGCCGCACCGGGGGCGCTGGCAACCGCTATCCCGACTGCAACGCAGACCGTGATCAACGCGGCGAAAATCGGCGCAGTGTCTGGCTTTGGTGACGCAGAGGGCGGGGCGGCGAACCGCGTCGAAGGTGCTGGCGTTGGCGCTGGTATAGGCGCTGCCATCGGCACCGCCGCACCCTATGCCGTGCAGGGCGTGGGGATGATCCTCGGTAAGATCGGCAAGGCAATGGGAGTGGGCGATAGCGAGAAGATCGCGAGCAACCTGTTACTCAAAGCCTTCAAGGATGACGGGTTGGAACCGGCGCAGATCACCGCCAAGCTGAACGAATGGCGGGCGGCAGGATCCAAGCCGGAAACCCTGTTCGATATCGGCGGCGAGAACGTAAAGCGCCTTGCGCGCACATCAGCGGGGCGCACAGGCCCCGGCACCGAAAGGGCCGTGACATTCCTTGAGGGCCGGCAGGCTGACCAGGCGGGGCGTATCGCAACGGACGTGGAGGCCAAACTCGGCACGTCGGCAACCGACTTTCATCCGACGTTGCAGGCATTGGATACCGCCAGGCACGCCATGGCGAAGCCAAAATACGAGGCGTCGTTCTCGCGCATCGTCCCGAACGCTGACGAAGGCGCCCGAGTGGAGCGGTTCATCACGTCGAAAAACGGACAGGATGCGTTGCAGCGCGGGCTTCGGATCATCGAGGAGGAACAGGTAAAAACCAACATTCCGTTCAATTACAAATCGTATGGCGTGGTGAAGAACGACGCCGGGCAGTGGACGCTTGAGCCTGACAAGGTGCCAACGCTGAGGCTGATGGACGCTGTGAAGCGCGGGTATGACAACATTATTGAGGGGTTCCGAAACCCTGTGACCGGGCGCGTGCATCTTGACGAATACGGCCGCGCCGTTGAAGGCAACAGGAAGGCATACGTGGCCGAACTGCGCGACATGTTCCCGAGATACGGCGGCGCACTGGATGCGTGGGCTGGTCCGTCTACCGCCATGGATGCCGCCAACCGTGGGCGCAACATATTCAACATGAAGGACGATGAGATTGCCACGACGGCAGTCGCGGCGCGTGGTAAGCCGGGAGAGGCCGATGCCTTCCGCTTGGGTGTAGCGCAGGCGGTGCGGGATCAGATCGCGCGGGCGCAGGACGGGGCCGATGCCGTCAAGCGCATTTTCGGTTCCCCGCAGAAACGCGAACTGTTGCGGGCGGCGTTCCCGGACAGTAAGGCTTTCAGCGAGTTTGAGGCACTGATGGCGCGCGAAGCGTCGATGTATAAAAACGCGCAGTTTGTGAGCGCGCGCACTGGATCACAAACTCAGATGCGCGGATCGGACGCAGAAGATGCCGGTAATACCGCTCTCGGGATCGCGGGCACGTTGGCTACCGGCATACTGCCCAATCATTCAATGATGGGCGCTGGCGTGCAAGCGGCGCGCAATTTCGGCGCCAGAACAAGGGGTATCACGCCCGGTGTTGCCGACGATCTTGCTAAACAGCTATTCACCAGCAGCCCGCAATCGATGGCGCGCAACGTCGGCTTGTTGAACCAGACCGAGATTGACAACGCATTACGGACGATCCAAGGCCGCAGGGTGGGGGGGCTGCTGCTGCCAGGCTTGGCGGCAGGCGTCAACGTCGCTCGCTGAGTATCCTCAATGGATCACCAGACAACACCGAACAAACAGGCTCCGCCCGGTGCGTCACGATGGCGGCTGCCAGCAACATTCCGGCTAGACCAATCCACAAAGCCAATCTTTTGTCAGACATGTAAAGGCCACCCATGAGCCAGATCCAATCCGCTATTTTTTCCGAGATTGCCGCGAGTAACAACGCTGTCAGCCCCAACGGGGCGCCGGAGGGTATGGCATCGAGCGGATACAACGATACCCTCCGGGAGATAATGAGCGCAATCAAAATTGAATACAACCGCTCGCACGCAACCGTTACCGCAAGCGGCACCGCAGATGCGTTGGCGCTGACATACGGCGTGTCGCCTGGCGCCTATACGGCCGGGCTGACTTTCAGGTTTTACAAAAACGCCAGCAACAACACGGGCGCGGTGACGCTGAACGTCAACTCCATCGGGGCGGTGGCGGTGGTTCGGCGTAATGGCATCACGGCGCTGGTGGGGGGCGATATGGTAAGCGGCTCTCTGTATGACGTGACGTACGACGGCACAAGCTTTCGCCTTCACATAAGTGGCATCTAGCGCCATTTATGCGTCATTTATGCGTTATTCGCGCAATGGTTGTGTTTGAACAAGGAGTTCAATGGTATGCCTACGGTAGCAGCCCCCCCCGAATGGCAATTGGACAAAAGAGTGCCCATCGCGCTGATTTTCGCTATTGCGGTTCAGACGAGCGGCGGCATCTGGTGGGCCGCCACCGTGACGCAACGTGTTGACGGGATCGAGCGGCGCACAAATGCCCTTGAGGGGGTGCAGGTTAAAATGCTGGAAACAGATATTCGCGTTAATGAATCGCTCGCCGGTATTAGAACCGGGCAGGAAGATGTTCGCCGTTCACTTACCCGAATCGAACACGGCATTGATGTGAGGCGCGCGCCATGACGACGTTGCACGGTAAATTGGATATTCTGACGAATAAGGTCAACGCCCTTGCGGCCAGCCAAACGGCGCAGGACGCAGTACTGCAACAGATCCTTGCAGAGGTGAAGTCATCGGTAGCGCCGCCGCCTCCGCCTCCACCAGTATCGGATTGGCCGCTTGCAGTGCAGCCCCTCGCAGGGGTAACGGTCACTTTGACAGCCGGCGTTAAAACGTCGCCGTCGCCGCCAGGTGGGTGGCATCCAGACAACGCAGGCGTGACCCTGCGTGGAGCCGGAATGCGCGCGACCATTCTTGACGGTAGAGGCGGCGCGGGGTCTGGGAGCCGCCTCGCATGGGGCAAAGGCATTGTGCATAGCACGCTATCCGTGACGATACAGGACATGGGCTTCGTGCGCGGGGGGCGGGGTGACTTGACTTCGGACGGAGAGGCAGGGGCTTATTGCCAATCTGGCGACATGCGCTTGCTGCGTTGCGCCTTCGATTCGTGCGAAAACGGCGTGTATGGAATGCCGCGCGAGTTTACCGGCGCTGATGGGCCAGGCTTCACGACCATTGAGAGTTGCGTGTTCGGCCGCGCGGGCGCTAATGGGCTGGGCGATGGCCGAAGCCATGACGTGTATCTGGGTGGCAAGGGGGCGAAAATCACGAAAACAATTTTCGCCGGGAATGCACGCGGCAACACGATTAAGGTGCGAGGCAATACCCTGTTGCTCGAAGATAACTGGATTAGCCGCACCAACGGCCGCTTTGTTGATTTACCGGGCGGCACGGAATGCAACTCGCGCCGTAATGTCTACGTGACCGCGCCGGGGGCGGAGGGGCATTACGGCAGCAATAACGCCTTCGGGTTTTTCAACGAAGACGACGTAACCAACACAGACAACGCCGGGTCCTTCCTGTCGGAAGATGACACGTTCATCTTTGGCCCTCGGCAAACAGAGGTTATTTGGATACAGCGGCCAACTTTCCGGGTGGAGTTTATCCGGCCGAAAGTGTTTTGGTATGGCGCGGCGGCGCCATCGGTTGAAATTTACGGCGCGGGCAATACAGGTCGTGGGGTTATCGCGGGCGTTAACCCGTTCGTGTTCACTGCGGATAACCGGCTAGCTGGGCCGCCGCCCATGCCAGCCGATCCGGTGTAATCACCATAGCCCGTGGATATACGACGCAATCTCCCCCATTGCGACGCCGGTAAGGGCCGCGAGCGCGATAGCTGCGATCATTTGCTGCCATGTTGGCGTCATGGCGCGGACTCCGCTGTATCAAGCGCGGCCACGGCGGCGTCCAGCGCGGCCGCAGGGCCTTGATCCCATGTTCCATCAATCCCGCTCCACACCTCCGCCGCCTCCGCCACCGCGCGCAGGGCTTCCAGTTCGGTCATTGCATCACTCCTTGCACGCGGAAAACGGGATGTCATCGTCCAACGCCGGACCACCACGCGAAGGTGGCGCCACCGGCCGGGCAGGCGCAGGATATTGCGGCGCATCATTCCGTTCGCGCGGCTCCTGGATCTTGAGGGACATTCTTGCCTTGCCGTTCGCCGTGGTTCCGCTCCACGCCGCTATTTCGTATAGCTTGCCTCCAAGCATGAAGTCTCCCCGGAAATCCGGCTGGTTGTCGGCCGTTTTCTGGTTGGCCAGCATTGACCCGCCGCCTTCACGGTGTTGATAAGTGCCGCTCATACGTGGTTCCTCTCATCGGGCGCTTCGCCCTCGTGCATCACGCGGGATTGCGCGGCATCGATCATATCGTTGAGCCGTTGCGCTGTGCCATTGTTGGCCATGTCACGCGCTCGGATCACGTCAGCGCGCCCAACGATAGCTGCAACCGCGTCGTAATCGGGTGCATCCCGCAATTCAATTTCAAGGCTGTCAATAAACTGCCCAAGGGTGCGGCGCGGCGGCGGCGCAGGAGTTTCCGTATCCAAATCGGCGGCGATGGTGACGCCAACGTAAGAGGCTGGCGGCGGCGTGTCTGCGGCTTCTTCAGCGGAGATCAACCCGCGTAAAACGTCGGGGAATGCGTCCCTGAGCGCAAAGCCGCGCGCCCGCATTTGGAGCATCCTGCTGGGGTATTGCTGCCACGGGCCAGCCTTACCCCACAGCCCGGCTTTCTTCGCGTCGGATACGCTGAACCGACCGACAACCGGCGTAGCCCCCCGCCGCTTTGCAACGCAGAACGCGACCGCGTTTTCACCGTCGCCTTCCGTGCGCTCCGCGATATCCTCGCAGTGCGGAGACGCACGACACAAGCCAATCAGCGCATCGCCCCAAACGCTAGGTCGGTTGTTGATAACGGCGATGTTTTGAAGCGACTGCATCGGCGCCAGGCCAAGCTCGCTTCCCATCTGCACGGCAAGCATAATATCCTCCGGCTTGCCGCGAAACCCCGGAGGCACCATGGACGATTTCGCCGCCATGGCAGCAAACTGCGCCAGTTCGGTGAAGCTGGACGGACGTAGGATTAGCGCGCTCATTTGGTTCTCACTGTCATAATTGGCATTGCGTTTTGCAGCATTGCGCCGGGAACCACTTCGCCATCTTCCAGCGCGACCTTAATCGCGGCCTTGTCGGGCGTGCGCGTGACGCGGCATAGCGCATCTGGTAACGCGGCTTCGTTGGTTATCACAACGCCAGGACGGCTATTGGATATGGATACGCTGAACTCCGCCGACTTCCATTTAGGTAGGTCGAGCGCGTCAAGAATAGCGAACACCGTGCGACGGTATTCCTCGGATTGGCGCTTGTAGCGGTCTCGGCGCATTTCCAGCGCGTCAACGCGGGCATCTGCGGCAATTATGTTGCTTTGCGCTTCGTTCATGGCCCGCAACAACCGCGCAATCACCACGTTAATGTCTGGCGCTTCCTCGACCAACACCGCCAGCGCCGCCGCGTCGTCAGTATCCACATCGCCCGAGGCTTCGAGCCTGGATAGCGCCGATTGCGCTACCACCATCGCGGCGGCGATTGTCCATGCTGAGGGGGGTGTCATACCCAGGCCCTCCACCACCGCCGCGCCCGATCCGGCACCGGCCGCGCGGCTTCGAGTTGGTCCGCCAATACGAACAGGGCCAGCGTCAATGCGCGCAACTCAAAAATCTCAGCTTGCGGCAGATAGCGCAGGTTGCCGGCTTCGATCTTGCCGTGGAGTTGCTCCGCCATCACGCGCGCGCGTGCGGCTGGCGCGGTGTCATCGCGCAGGATATCGGCCGCACGGTCGTAAATTGGTCGCAGTGTGTTGCGGGTGTTCATGCGTCTTCTCCCTTGGCGCGTGCGATGGCGGTGCGGATGCGCGTAAGAATGGTTGGCGTGGTTCCGCTTGGCGAACGCAGGTCCATGTATTCCAGTTGTAACTCCGCATCTTGCAGCGCCGCCAGCAGGTCGGGCGCGGCGGCAATCAGGCGGGCGTTGGCTTCGCGGTAGGTTCCGGTCACGCCATTACCCAGGTTCTCCGGCGTCCAGTCGCAGGTTGCAATACCGCCGTGCAGATCGCTGTAAACCTCGGTGTGGCAATAAGCGCCGTCGCCTTTTCTGTGCTTCGTCACCCAAGGCCCCGGCGTGTGCGTGCTCATGCGTCGTCTCCCATTGAAAAATACGAGCGCCCGGCAGCGTCAAGAAAGGCATCCAACCGCTTCCCGGTGGGTGCATTGCGAGCGGCTGCAACGCCGGCTGCCACGACCGCATCGTATTTGGCCAAGCGGTCAAGCATATCTTGCATTTCGCGCTCGATTTCCGCCCGCGTCATCGTCATCACCAGATCGGAGCCGCTGTCGGCGTCGTTCACGCCTTGGGCCCGGTCGTGCGCGGCGCCTGTGTAGCCGGCTGGGTAGTTGCTCATAATCGCCTCCCTTGTGTATACCTACCGTCGCACCGCGCGCCGCGCATGTCAACAACAATACGACGCGCTGCGCGACATTTTTCCCTTGCGTCGGCGTTCGGATGGTGGCACGGTGTGGTTATGACATTGCACGAATACCTTACATCGTCTGGCATCCGCGTGACCGTGTTTGCCGCCAAGATAGGCGTTAAGCGCACGACGTTGATCGGCTATATATCCGGTCGGCGCACGGTTCCGTTGGCCGTGGCGGTGCGTATAGCGAAGGCGACGAAGGGCAAGGTCAAAGCGGCGGAAATGACACAAGGGGATGCAGTATGAAACACGAGTTAATCATTGCCGATCAGTTCGACGCAGGCGGGACACTCCCCCCCGGTGTGCGCCTGGCGGGGGGGGCTCCTGCGTTCGATCCCCCGCTTTCTTCGAGGTTGCACGGGGACACTGGGGCCACGCCCCCGACCGTGCACAAAGCCGGCGCTGTGGGCAGCGGCACGACCGCGCACAGCGCCGGAACAATTAGCAGAGGCGTCCGATTTCGTAATCGGGAAAACGAAACGCCATGGACGCCTGAGGAAGACGCCACACTGACTGAATTGTGGGGCACGGGTTTATCGACGCGCCTGATTGGCGAAGCGATGCGCCGAGGCAAGAACAGCGTCATTGGTCGCTCGCATCGGCTAAAGCTGCCGCCACGGGCAAGCCCAATAAGACCGGCTGGTGAGGCGCAGAAGAAGCCGAGGGTGCGGGTGGTTAAATTTCTGCCGTCGCTTCCATCGATGTTGACGGTAAGCGCCCAGATAGACGTAAACGGCGACGAGGCATCGCCATATATGGACCACGCCGTTATCGGGCTGCCGTTGTTCCGGCAAAACAGTTTGCGCGCCTCATTGCCAATCCCAGTCGGTGTATTGGGCCGCCACCGCCAGTGCCAGCACACCGCCAGCACCGGCAGGCCGTGGGTGTTCTGCAACGCGCCGAGCCGGGCCGGGTATTCGTGGTGCGGCAAGCATCATGCAATTGTTTTCAAACAAATGGGAGATATGACGTGATAAACAACATGCAATTGTGGACGACGGAGGGATTGGAGCAGTTTGTGCTGGATTGGGCTGATGCCAGTCAGACCCGCCAGGATGTTGCCGACAAGCATGAGCGCAGCATGGCATCGTGCGACAATCAAGCAAACGCCATGAAGCTACCCAGGCGCCCGCTGGCCGCAAAGCCGCCAGGTGGCACCTATGCGGTGCGCGGCGAGGCTGTCGAGACATTGAACGACAAGCGCGCGGCGGAGATTAACGCCGAGGCAATTCGCAAATACTGGCTGGGCAAAGGGCACATCGTGGATGTGACAATTGAGCGCATATCGGTTCAAGGCCATCATCCGACATATAGCGCGAAAATCTGGACGCCGATTTCGGCGCCGCGCCGAGCGCAGCGGCGGGTGGGATGAACCCCAACGAAGCCAAGCAGCGCGCGTATGAAGAACAGCGCTCGAAGATCCGCATCTGCGGCATGGCGCACCCCAAGAAAGAGGAACTGGTGACGTTCCGCGTCACGGCGCAGGACGGCACGACAATTACCGTCGGCACCACGGCGGCAGGCTTGATGGACCGCTACGGGCCTGCGACCGGGGCGGTTCGGTGGGAATTGGAAAGTGCGGCGGGAGGGTTTTATTGACACGCATTGAGCAGATTGGCGACGCAACGCTGTATTTGGGCGACTGCCGCACTGTTCTGCCGACGCTGGCCGCCGGATCAGTCCAGTGCTGCGTGACCTCGCCGCCGTATTATGGCCTGCGCGACTACGGCGTTGCTGGGCAGATCGGGCTTGAACCCACGCCGGATGAATACGTGGCCGAGATGGTGGCGGTGTTCCGCGAAGTGCGGCGCGTGCTGCGGGATGATGGCACGCTGTGGCTGAATATTGGGGACTCGTATGCGACATCAGGCGGTCCAGGGACTCAAGGAGTCAGCGGCCAGCGCGCGACAAGGACATTCACTGCCAAGAACACATCTAACAAGGGTCGCGGCGACGCCAAACCCAAAGACCTGCTCGGCATCCCCTGGATGCTGGCCTTCGCCCTGCGCGCCGATGGCTGGTATTGGCGCGACCTGATCGTGTGGGCGAAGACAAACGGTATGCCTGGAAGCCAGGAGGATCGATGCACATCATCGCACGAGACCATTCTTTTTATGAGCAAATCGGAGCGTTATTACAGCGATTTCGACGCTATCAAGACACCGCCGCGGGAAAGCTCATTGATCCGGCTGGCGCAGGATGTGCAGGCGCAAGCGGGGTCGCATCGGGGTAACGGTGGGGCCAAGAGTAATGGGCCGATGAAGGCGGTCGCCGCGCGCACCGACAGGCAGCGCGGGCATAGTCGCCGGCACGCTGGGTTTAACGATAGTTGGGACGCAAAGAGCAAGGCGGAACAATCGTCGTCGCCAGCGATGATGCGCAATGTTTGGTTCGTGGCGACGGCGAGTTCCGGTGCGGCTCATTTCGCCGTCATGCCCGACGAAATCGCGCGGCGGTGCATTTTAGCTGGCAGCCAACCAGGTGACACAATCCTGGACCCATTCGGTGGCGCTGGCACCACGGGGCTGGTCGCGGATCGCCTCGGCCGCAGTGCGACGTTGATCGAGTTGAACGCGGAATATCGGACGATGGCAGCCGCGCGTGTGTTTGACGACGCGCCGCTGTTCGCAGATCCCGCGCCTAAACCCAAGCAAAAGGCGCTGATCTAATGGCACGCATTGAGCAGATTGGCGCGTATCGCGACATGACGAAGGGGCGGAACAGTGCCTAATCCGCAGCCGAGTGACGGCGGGAAAATTGGGGTAGAAGTGCCATGAGGGCATCTGGGTACGACCGCGTTGCATCTGATTGGTATGTCGAGCCGCGATGGGCTGTTGATGGGCTCCTGAACGTCGAAGCATTTCCCGGTGTCTGTTGGGACCCTGCCTGCGGCGGCGGCAATATCCCCGAAGCGATCCACGCTCGTGGCGGCAAATGCTACGGCACAGATATTGAAGATCGCGGCTATGAGAACCTCAACGCGCAGGTCGATTTCTTTCAAGCCAATACCGTCGCCGATCACATTGTCAGCAATCCGCCATATGGCGTCATCGAGGCGTGGATAGAGCGTGGGTTGAGCGTGACCACTGGCAAAGTTGCGATACTCGCGCGGCTCGCGTTGCTGGAAGGCCAGAAGCGGCGGAGTTTGTTTGCGCGAACCCCGCTAGCCCGTGTTTGGGTCAGCAGCCGCCGTATGTCGATGCCACCGGGCGGAACCGACGTTTCGGCAAGCGGCGGCACAATCGCCTATGCGTGGTTCGTTTGGGATCACGCTCACCAAGGCCCCGCTACGGTCGGGTGGTTCACATGAGAAAGGGCGGAACAATGTCTGATACAAAGCAGGGATGCACCTTCGCGGGTGGCACGCCATGTTGAAAGAAGGAGACGGGGCTTGATGTTCGATCCCGCGCCTAAACCCAAGCAAAAGGCGCTGATCTAATGGCACGTCCCGAACGACTACTCATGCAAGCCGCATGGACCTACGCCCAGCAGGTGCTGCCGCCCGATGCCGACTACTGCGCGACGCCAACCGAAACCAACGCGAGCAACAAGATCGCCGCGTTTTTTCGCAAACTCATGGGCGTCCGAGCGGGTGAACCGGACAGCCGTATTATCTGGCGCGGCCGATACACCGGCTTGGAGTTTAAGGCGGGCGCATCGGTATCTGAGTCCCAGCACCGACGCCACGCGGAATTGCGGAACGCTGGGGCTGAGACCTACATTGTTCGCAGTATCTCCGGGCTCGAAGCGATATGGCGGGGGCTGGGCATCCCGTTGCGCTTTCACCCACTGACGCCGGCTATGCGGGACCAGATGCTAGCAGCGCGGGGTAGCAAGGCCAAAGCGGCCAAGCCGCGATTGGTGCGACCAGACGCCACTGCGATCAGGCGGGTGGCCCGGATGCGACGGGAGACGATGTTTTGATCCGCCTCCACATAACCAACGCCACCGGCACGCTGGCGATTGGCGATCAATCCTGGGTGGTGCTGCAATGGCGCCGCTTGGTGCCAGACGATCCCGGCGCTACCCGTGGTATTACCGATTGCGGCCAGAATATTACGCTAGGGCTATCCGACAAAGCCGAGGATGGCACGCGCGGCGGATCGCTAACTCTCGGCAACACCAACGATGCCGCGATATGGACACTGCGCGAGTTGCGATTCGATGGCGGGGTGATGACCGGGCTAGCCTATGCCGTGCCGAGTGACGTGGAGCACGAGGCGCTCATTGACCGCCTTGCGGCACGAATGCGCGGGTGAATTTCCCCGGTGCCATAGCATGCGTCACGATATGGCGCCGCGTGACGGGACCAATCGGCGGGCTGTGGACGCCACACCCTCACGCCGTAGTAGTGGCCAGGCGGGCCGCTCAGATGATCGCATGCGTCGTGTGCGTAGTTATACCCACGCCGGCGAATCCTCCCCCCACGCAGCCTTTTCCGCGATGGGAGGCAATAGCGCCATGGCCATCGCTTGATATCCATGTGCAGCCGGTGCCAGCGCCCGGCATGGCGGTGGTGTTTGGGCTAGCTGTGCTATGGCTAGCGCGGCGTAAGTAGTTCCCCCCTACTCGTGCGTGGAATTTATCATGCGTATAGGTAGAAGCCGCTTGCGTATACATGCGCGCGCGTGCATGGTGTCGGAATGGAAACGGCAAAAAAGAACGATAAAAATCCCCACGCCATTGAGTTAGGGCGCCTCGGCGCCAGCAAAGGCGGGCGCGCATTGGCGGCACGCCGAACGCCAGAAGAACGCAGCGAGGCCGCACGCAAAGCCGCTAAGGCCCGGTGGGATAGGGTGCGGGCCGCTGGGGAATGACCCGCCACCCGCTTGACCCAACAGCCCAGCACGACGCGGCCGTAACGCTGGGCCGGGCGGACGCTGATGGGCTGCTACCACCAGGCGAGGCGCCTAAAATAATGCGCGCAATCGTCAACGCTGCATTCAGGATCGCCCCGCTCTGCGATAAAACCGGATTGCGAATGCGCCTCGTATGGGCCGCGCGTGACGCCAAGCGCGACCGTATTAACCAGCGCGCCAACACCGAGACAGCAATTAGG
>Ga0209414_1000322_pt1 | contig 22912 bp, 21 predicted proteins | sample LakVidmifraction_4_FD_181154 | JGI IMG/M metagenome (GOLD analysis project Ga0209414, IMG submission 181154) | Hypersaline microbial communities from Lake Vida, Antarctica - Brine Hole Two &gt;0.2 micron (SPAdes) (version 2) | ecosystem: Environmental > Aquatic > Non-marine Saline and Alkaline >...
CTATTTAAGTTACTATGTAAAAATTTCCTGTTATTAACGATAGTTAGTATTACATGATAATTATTATAATTAGTACTATGAGCACCAGTACCGAATTATATTATAAACATACTATACAATTAAGTATAATAATTCAGTTTCATTTATGCTGGTATTACTAATTATTTACAATTATAACCTATTCAGTTACTATTCAACAAACTGCCTTGATAACTATATTTATAGAGGTAGTTTAAAGGTTGGTATGACAAGGTTTATGAGGTATGAGGTGGTGGGGGCAGTTTTACATTATAAGAACGTGTGTTCGTATTTCTAAGACCTCTAACTCATTATTTTCCACAGCCAACTTAGAATCTGCTCGATACATTTTCCATACTTCCTAATATATTCTCATTTACCATCCCACATTATCATCTACTTATCCATCCTAATTATTCCATTTATCCTCTCACATCCCATATTCTCCCTTAAATCCACTCGAATTTATCGTCACAGTTATCGCAAACCCCTTGGCATCACTACATTCCTTCCCATTTTCACTCCTCATTCTAGCCTATCTCACACCCAAATACTCCCTCAATCCCTACTCTCCCAACGCATCACACGATACTCTCACTCTCCAAAATCACACTCCTTATTCTTCTCATCCTTAAATCACCTTCAATCCCTTTTCATATCTACATTTATTATACTTTCACCTACATCATTCTTCCTGCTTACGATACACCTTCTCACAACTGTACGATAATCTAATTTTACATTCCTATTTTAAACTACAACTTGAATCCGATTTCCACTCCACACAAAAAAGATGATCAAATATGACCACCTCATTGTGATTATATATTATATTTTTTGTCTATACTCCGCTACAGTTAAACTTTTCAAATATGCTAAAGCTTACTCAAATTTAATCTTTGGTGTTCTATTATAAGGAATCGTTTCTCCAATTAACATTATATATTATTATATAGATATAATTAATGAAACGATTCCATTAAACAATGTTCATGATACATCTTAAACACATGTATATAATTTACCTTTAATTAATTTACCTTTAATTAATTTATCTTTAATTAAAACTACACCCCTTAACAATTTATAACTAACTCACAACAAATTACAACTCCTATTTTCTAAAAGGTATGGTTTTTGGGCTATTAACTAATATAGTTATATGCTACTCTACTTTTGTTATTATACTATTTATTATACTAGTTATCCTATTATTATAATTTATTTATATATTTAACTATTTTAACTATAATCAATAGATTACTTAATGGTGCAAAAACCATACCTTTTTAAATTTAGCACCATTAAGTCACATGATAGTATACGTATTGGCATCTCTTTTAAATTTACCTCCATCAATCTTGTAGCAACTATTTTCCTTAATTTCAACTAATCCATTGTCACTCATCACTCTCATATACTTCATCAATGTATTTCTACCTATGCTCAGCTCATCTGCTAATTTATCATAACTGGAATTATACTTTTTGTGAATGTCGCACTGCCTCTTCAGGTATCCGTATATGTAAAACGCTACATTACCCAATTCCTTATTACTCATACATTCGATAAAAGTTTCAAATTCTACTAAGTGTGTGTTGTCAATTTGATGGAATATACCATCCTCGTGACAATCTTCTTCACTTTCTGCCGTCCTGTGTATTCCTTTTAATGGTACTTTAATTTTATAATTTCTACCTCTACTGCCATTCATCATCTTTCTGCTGTCCACATCAAAATCGCTAATCATATCAAACTCAATATTTCCATCGTTCCAGTTCCATGCAAAAGGATAATCGGTTGATGTAAATGTGTACCCTAGCTTATCTAATACTCCGTCTTTCTTAATCAGATAGTCAACACTTTTATTATTTTTGCTTATGTCTAGTATGCTCTTTATCGTCTTTACATCAATATTTATATTTCCATACTTCGCATACCTGTATAACCACAGAGATAAATAGTAATAAGAATAAGCAAATGAAATATGGCTTCCACCTTTTATATTATTCTTCAAATCAGTAAATATCTCATTAGGCATAAATATCTTATCCTCTTGTTTGTCAACTTGTAATAGTTTATTTATATATTTTCCTTCATTCTGCACCTCCTTGTATCTCTCCTCTCAGTAAACTAAGTAGAAATGTACGTCTCAAACTTCCGTGGTCTGTTTTGATCGCATGATGTAACGCCCCCATTTCACACACTACTACACACGCCTTAGCACTTCTGGAGATACCTGTGTATACAAATTGTTTAGAAAGTAACATATAGCTACCATAGTCAAATGTAAACAGAACATTTTTAATGGTACTGCCTTGACTCTTATGAACGGTAATGGCATAAGCTAATTCAGTATATTCCATCTCTTTTAATCCATAAGTAATTACATCACCAATGCCTTCAAATTTAATGTCTATCTTATTATCGCTTTTATTAACCTTAACAATTTTACCAATCGTTCCATTAAATATTTGAACATCTTCATTTTTACCTGCCTCGTAATTATTGCCATTGTGAATAATCCGATCATTTACATAGTATTCATAGTCTCCACGCTTAATAAACGGTGTAGAAGTATCATTGAATATTTGTTGCAATTCTACATTCAAATTCTTAACAGATAATTCTCCTTTGCTTTTCAATCCGCATAAAACTTGAAACTCGTCATTATTTCCCTTATATGATTTACATATGTCTAATACCATATCTTTGAGCACATGTTTATTTTCCATAGGGAATAATACAAAATCATTCAACTCGCCATACACACGTTTCTTGTAATCATACCTATCTACAACTTGATGACCGTCTCTAATTTTATTAGCCTGTGAAAGTATCCCTGACTTAGCAGCTTGACGTTGAACCTCTTTTAACTCCTTCATAGGAAATGATTGTGAGCGTAACAAGTCATCAAATATAGAACTGCTCCCTATTGAACTCAATTGACCGCTGTCACCCACTATAATTAACTTGCTACCATTTTTAATAGCAGAAACTACGCTGTAAAATAGATATCCTGAGCACATGCTAGCTTCATCAATAACAACAATATCTTCATCAAGATTGTATTGTTCATTATGGATAAATTCACCCTTTTTAGACACGCCTAACATCCTATGAATTGTTTTAGCATTTAAATTATGGTCGCTCATAATCTTACTAGCTTTCCCAGATAAGGCACAAGCGACGTGTGAGTAGGTGTCTAGTACTCCTAGTATCCCTTTTAATGTAGCAGTTTTACCTACTCCACCTTTACCATTTAATAAGAATACATCATTATCTACGGCTAGATTGATAGCTTCTAATTGTTCACTTGTAAATGAAAATCCTTGTTGCTTTTCAATATTCTTTATTTTTTCATCAAACTTTTTAATCTTAAATTTATTTTCACTATTCACTAGTTTATATAATTTTTCCATAATATATTTCTCATGTTCAAAGATGGATTTAATAGCAATTCTTCCTTCTATTTTTATAACATTGCTAAGTTTATTGCTTAAAGTTTTCTTTAATACATTAGTAATTATATCTATATCAATTTTCAATAAGTCTCTTGCGGTATCGATTAATTCTGCTTCAGATATCCAACAATGCCCTTTGTTTTCTTCCTCTTTTAGTAAATACATAAATGAAGCTTTCACTCTGTTAGGGTCATTTTTATCATCTCCCCTATTCATAGCATATTGATCTACTTTAATAAATCCAAAATATTTAACTTCACAAAGAGAATATATGTTTGTCTTTACTTTTTGAACAACTAAGCTAGGACTCCCGTAATGTTCAATTAACTTTTTCATTGCATTAAATGAAATATTCAAATCACCTAACTCAACTATTGCTTCCTGTATTTCAATATTCTTAAACAAATCAGATTTAACTTTATCAAATGTAGCCTGTCGCATACCTTTTATATCGCTAAAGTCTATTTTATCTTCTTTGATTAAATCTAATATCAATTCATTCGGATACTTTGCTATTAACTGTCCAGCTAAATCTTCTCTTACTATTGCACGTAAGTATGTTTGTTGTGAGCCTACTGTGGTAGGTTTTTTGATGTTAACTTTTACAAACGAGTATCCTTTTCCATATTTTTTATGCACACTAGGCTCTATAACAATATCATACTCGCTGTCTTGTAATAATTCAGGACAATTGCCATTTACTACAAAATTGCCATACTTGTTTAAGTCTACTGACTTTTTATTGCTTACTGGTGTCATTGCAAAAACTCCAAATGACGATTTATCATCATAATATAGTTTTCTATCAATACTTACTTTCAACTCTATCGTTTCACTCAATATATTCACCTCATATTATTTATAGTTTATTTATGTAATCTTAACACATCTCTAAGCATTTCTTCTCTTTGCTTGGGTAACTTCTTTTCGCCTTTTAGAAACATAGTCACAAACGCAGGACTAACTCCTAGTTTATTAGCTATGAATGAATACTTGATTCCTCTGCTATCAATAATCTCTTTATAATTCATAATATCACCTCTTTTCCAACAGTAAATGTTTATTAACCTTACTATATAAGATTAAATTCTATTTGTCTACTCATATGAATATTTTATATAATTTATTTATATCTTTTATATTATCTTCCTAATCATAACATTTCCCTTATTCTAATCTCACAAATTTTATACTTTAACCCTCCTCATGGCTAACACGCCTAAAATACATTCATCTTTAATTTTTCTTAGATTACTCTCACGTAACTACGCTAGAATGAGAAGGTATGATTATTCACATCCCCTCATTAACATCTATTCATTTTTATTACCCTCCTATTTTATTCAGCATCCCTAAAAATTTCTTGGTATTTATATACTCATATGCAGATACAGCTTGTATGAACACCTATTATACATAATATTTTTTAAAAAATATTATGTAATAGAACGCAAATGTTTAGTACGCTTGACTATTATATAGTTTAGTTATATAATAGAGTTAGGAATTATATCATAGTTTTATATGTAAACGCAAGAAAAATTTAATATATTTCAAAATAAAATAATAAAATTAAAAGGAGTGAGGTTATTGGGATATTCTCGTGAGGAGCAAGAAACCAGTCTAATTTACAATGCAGAAGATGATACATGGGAAGGGTATAGTTGCTTTCCGCCACACATTACAAAAGTAGTTAAGCTGTTGGGATTAGATAATGTGGAGGCAGAATATGAGGATGATAGAGAAAGTCCTTTATCGATCAAGTTTGAAATGAAAGCAAATCAGGTTTCGTTTAGAAAAGGCGAAAAGAAAGCAATGCCAGAAGAACAAAAAGAAAAAGCAAGGTTGAGAATGATAAAAATGCATGAAGAAAAGAAGATCAAGCGTGAAAGTCAAGATAGCTAAAAATGATTGATTGCGAGTTAGATATTTACATAGGGAGAAGTTTGAATAGGATAGTATCATGTGAGGTTGGTATGCGTGAAAACATAGGATTTAACTTAGGTAGATTGGAATAGAAGCGAATATAACTAAACTTTAAAAATAGAAAGAGAGGTGAAACCTGCTTTGAGCAGAAAAGTGTTCTAGCAGATGTGTCGATGGCGAGATTGAGACAAGGGAAATTAAAGGCATGGCAAGATATGTATTATGATGGGAAGATTGAATATGAGGATTACTTTTGTGAAGATACACAGGATATTATAGAGAATGATGGATGTAGTGGTTGGGACGATTATGAGAAGTTGATTGAAGATGAATATGAAGATATGTGGGAAGATGATGAAGAGTAAAGTGGAATGAATAGAGAAATATAAAAAGGAGGGTGGAGAGAGTTGGCGATTTTAGAAACCGAAGTTTCGTTCATTATAAATTCATTAAGTATAGCCTATTATGAAGAAAAGGGTTACAGTGTTCCAAAATATTCAGATACGAATGGTAAAATTAGAGTTAAGAAAATTCCTGTGACTATAAATATTGAAGATGTCTATGAGAAAAATAAAGTTAAAATAACTAAAGTTTGCGACGAGTGTGGAGAAATAGCATCAAATGTTTGTTTTAATAATTTAATGATTTCAAGAAAAAGGAATAAAGGGATTGACTATTGCAAAAAATGCAGTATGAAAAACGTAGGAGGAAAAAGAAGAGGTAGTGTAAAGTATGAAAATTCTGCGGAATATTTCTGTAAGACAAATAATTCAGAATTTTTATTAGAACTTTTCAGCAATAAAAATAAAACAACAATGGATAAAATATCCTATGGTAGTGGAGAACAGTTCATTTGGAACTGTAGCGAATATGGTAAGCTACATGAGCATTCGTGCAGTATGACAGGCAAACTAAAGTCTCCTTATAGATGTTCTTATTGTAATGGTTGTTTAATTAATGAAACGAATTGCCTAGCGTCTACTCACCCACATATAGCCGAAATGCTATTTAATGTTGAAGAGTCAAAAAATATTACATATGGAATGAGCAATAAAATGATATTTAAGTGTACTTGTTGTGGAGAAGAGATGTTAAAACCATTAAGCTATGTTGTGAAAAAAGGCTATATTCATTGTAAAAAATGTTCTGATTTCACGTCATACCCTGAGAAATTTATTTTAAGTTTACTTGATTTTTTAAACATAGAGTTTAAATCAGAATTACCGTTTGAGTGGTCGGAAAGGAAAAGATATGACTTTTACATACCCTCTTTAAATTGCATAATAGAAGCACACGGAAATCAGCACTATGAAGATCAAATTAGAGGCAGATCATTAAAAGAAGAACGAGATAATGATAGATTAAAAGAAAGATTAGCAAAAGAAAATGGGATAGAACATTATGTAGCGATTGACTGCGGAAAATCAGAATTAGAATACATAAAAAATAATATACTAAGCAGTGCTTTGTTTTCTTTATTGCATTTGAATGACGTTGATTGGAAGCATTGCCATGTGCGTGCTTGTGAGTCATTAGTTAAGAAGGTTTCTGATTTATGGAATGAAGGAAATGTAACAGCTAATGATATAAGCAAAGTAATTGGAAAATCCAAAGACTCGACCATTAGACTTTTGAAAAAAGCATCATCTGCTAGAATGTGTAATTATAGTGCGAAAAAAGAAATGTCGAAAGTAGCATTATCTCTAATCGAAAAGAAGAAAAAGCCAGTTGTGCAATTATCATTAAACGATGAGTACATATTAGAGTTTAAAAGTGTTCGAGAAGCTTCCAGAAAAATTAATAGAGACCATAGTACAATTTTAAGGGTTATCAGTGGGAAGCAGAAAAAAGCAGGTGGTTTTAAATGGATATATAAAGAAGATTATATATCTAAACTATAAATTACAACTCAAACAAAGGAGGAATTTAATGCAAAAACAAATATTTTACATATATAAATTTAAGTCTTCCAGATTAAAAGAGTATGATTATAATATTGAGTTAAACTTTAAGGATGCACAAAAAAACAAAGAAATTATCTCATTGTTTGATAGTCAATTATTGAGAAGTGTTGGATTTGTTAGCGATAAAGATTTTGATGATCACATTTTACATAAGCTAAAAAATAAACTTAAAAAAACTAAGAACAAAAAACATTCAAAAGATAACACTGCAACAATACAAAAAATACAAGATGAAGTTAACCAGATGTTGTTTGTTCCTGAAATTATTAGCATAGTGATGGAAAGTAAAAGTGACTATGCGTATCTTTATAAAAACTTACTTACACTAAACAATAAAAAATATCGTAGACTATCATGCTCTGCTGGTCAAGCGAGAATGTCAAATGTTATATTTTGTGAAGTTAGCATGGCTAATAAATTAGATGAGTTGTTTGATAACGGAAGAGACAAAAGTAAGATGTTAGTGCCTAGTAAATTCAATGCATACAAAGGGTTGGTGTCGAGTTCATCATCGGTTGTGTCTACTCCTAGATTTTGTGTAATTCCTGACTACATAAGCAATACTGACGTAAAAGTTAATTTTGTAACAGAAACGAGCATTCATGAAGATGATAAAATTGAAATTAGAACTTTACCAGAAGAATTTAATCGTTTTGATGGTCAAGGGTTAATCAGTGTTGAACAGGCAACTAAATGGGCAGAAGAATTAGGACTTGATTACATACCTTCTCAATGGTGTGTAAGGCAAAATTATTTAAAGGGCATGTTGACAACTTTTGATATAAAATCTTTTTTTAAAAAAGAAAACAATGGAAATTTTATTGTTAACACATCATATCTGAATGAAAAAGGAGAACAGAAAGTTACAGATTTAAGAAATACTGATGTAATCATTTCTGAGAGCATGTTTAAGCTTTGGAATCATTGGGATAGTGTGGAATCATATCAATCAAATTGTAAAAAGAATAATTTAAGATGGGGAGTATCTTTGGTTAGTCCGAAAAAGGATAAAGATATTTTAAAGATGAATTATCAATTTTTACAAACTGTAAATTTACAAGGAGATAGTATTGAGAAAATTTGCAAAAAGTTTGTAGATTGGATAGAAGGAGTTACTTCTAAGGACGTATATTACACTATGCTATTCTTATTGGGAACTGATGTAGATGAAGAAAAAATATTAAAATATATAGAAAAAAGTGAAAACCACTGGATTAAATCATTAATTGTAAATCCCAAGTTAATTGAAGATAAATGGATTAAGAAAAAAATATATGACTTAATGAAAAATAAGATTAAGAACGGTTGCTTAGGGCAGATTCTCGTGGATGGAAATTTCACTGTTTTAGTTTCTGATCCATTTGCAATGATGCAACATGTTTGTGGTCATACGGTTACAGGATTACTTGAGAAGGATGAATACTACTCTAATTATTGGAATAAGAAAGGCGTAACTTTAGTAGATTCTATGAGAGCACCTTTGACATATCGTTCGGAACATGTGCTTTTAAATTTAAAACGAAACAAAGATATGGATTACTGGTACAAACATAACGAGAGTGGACTTATTGTAAATGTACATGGTGAACAAACAATGAGGTGGGCAGGGTCAGATTTTGATATGGATATCATTGCTACAACATCTGATGAAAATATCTTGCAAGGTGTGTATCAAGATGAATTACCAATAATGTACATTCCGCCAAAGTCCGAACCCAAGAAGCTAACAGATGTTGCATTGTATAGAGCAGATTTACACTCTTTCGGCTCTGAAATAGGACAAATAACAAACAAAAGTACAAGTGGATATGCCTTATTAGAACAACTAGAAAAAGATACACCAGAATATGAAACTACAATGACAAGAATTAGGACTTGCACAAAATATCAAAGCGCTCAGATCGATAAGGCTAAGATTGGCAGAAAAGTAAAATCCACTCCGAGAATTTGGCAACATTACAATTACATAGATGAAGCTAAAGATTCTCCTGAAGAAATCGAAAGAAAGAAATTTTTAAACAAAACACTACTCAATAAGCATCCCTATTTTTTCACATATCTTTATAAAAACACAAGAAAAAAATATCAAAATTATTTAAAAAATGAGGATATTACTTGCCGTCAAAAATTTGGTATAAGTATAAATGATTTAAAAAAACAAAACAGAAAAACAAAAGAGCAAACAGAATTTTTGAAAAAATTCTATGAGAGGTCGCCTGTCATAGACAATGATTGTGTAATGAATAGGATTTGCAGACATGTGGAATCAGTTGATTTTAACATAAGAAATATAATTAAATCAGATACAAATGATGAATTGTATAAGATGTTAATGAGTGGTGATTTAAGTGACTTTAACAAAAGTAAATATAATAAGATATTAGAAAAGATTAAAAGCTATAAAGACAAAAGTAGTTCATTGGCTTCAAATAGCTTAGGTGGAATAGGAAAAAATGGATTTGATGAAGAAAAAGAGATATCTGTAAAAACTGAATATCAGATACTGGAGGAAGACCTAGGCAAAATTTGCTCAGATGTTTATGAGTTAGTAGACTATTTAATCTATATATTCTACGTTGAGCCAACAGGATTTAATAAAGAAATCATTTGGAGTATATACGGTGACATTATATTTGATAACGTTAAGGGTAAAGTTGATAGCTACAATATTCCAATTCCTGATGAGAACGGTGAAATTGAATACCTTAATAAAAAATACATATTAAAAGAGGTGATAATATAAATGTTTAAAAATCAATACAAAGAAAAATCATATGTTGATGAAATATTGAATGATGGTTTTACTTCAAAATATCTGCTTCATGAAATGAAATTATTAGCTAAACATTATAAAGAATTGGATTTTGATGAAGAAAAGAGAAAGGATGAGTTGTACAGTTTTTGTGAAGCTAACATTAAAGATTTCAATAGGGTGGCTTATTTCAAGACAATAAACAGAGCTTTAAACTATGCAACGAATAAAGATGAGGCGTTGGTTCAGGTTGATAATACTAATATCAGCAAAAGCGAATTGGACTATATTGACAATTTAGACATTGATGATAATTTAAAGAAATTAACATTTACACTTTTAGTTTTGACTAAATTAAACAAAACATACTTAGAATCAAGAGATGGTGGATTAAAGACTGACAGCTACTACTTTGGTGGGCATCATAATTACAGAGAGTTGACCTCTTGTTCAAAAGTAACATTTAATAAAAAAAGCGGAATTAAAAATATTCATGATGCGATTAACATTCTCGATCAAAAGAAAATTGTTGAGATAGTTGGCAAAGGGAATATTAAACTACTATTCATGTACGAAATTGAAGATGATGAAAGTGATGGCATATTAGTAGATAAATTTGATGTGATTGGATATTTCTACGATATGTACAAAGGTGATAAGAAGATTAAGAGATGTGAAAATGAAGAATGTGGGACGCTAATTAAGGTGAGTGGAAATAGACAGGTGTATTGTAAAGAGTGTTGGAAAGAGAAAGATGCGGAATTAAACAAAGAACGGTGTAAAAGATACTATAAAAATAAGAAGATTTAATCATTCACATGGCTTAAAAAAACGCTCTATCCTAAGGTGTGTAAGGGTTTTAGAGCGTTTTGATAATGCTGTTACTATGATAGAGAATATAAGTAAATACTATATGACATAAAAGGAGAAATAAAATATGCCGTTGCAAAAAAATCATTTATTTTTCGGGTACGGACATAAATTAACAAATGAGCAAAGGAAATATATTGACTCTATGATTGATAATCAATTAACTGTCGTGAATGCCTTCTCAGGAACAGGAAAAACGACACTGGCTGTAATGGTAGCTAAGTATTTAAAACGAGACTTAGTTTACATATTCTCACCTTGTGAAGAAAAAACGCTCGGCTTTACCCCAGGAACGGTACAAGAAAAAGAGAGTAAATACATAGTCCCTTTAAAGGACGCACTTTTAGAAATAGGTGAAATTCCTGACAGAGTAATAATTTCTGAGGATAATATAGATAATGTTAAAAATGGAAACGCTTGGGTGTATACAATGTCACATGTATTCGCAAGAGGAATTAATATAAAGGGTAATAAATTTGTAATAATTGATGAAAGTCAAAACTTTACTCGTGGTGAGCTAAAGAAAGTTTTAACTAGAATTCATGATGACTGTATTATTGTAATGATTGGTCATGATGGACAATGTGACATAAATGACAAGAGTAAGAGTGGCTTTGTTCCTTATTTAAATCATTTTGAAAATGAGGAATATGCTAATGTGTGTAAGTTAAATGTTAATTTTAGAGGTAAATTAGCTACTCACGCTGATAAATTAGAGTGGGAATAATAACTAAACTATAATTATATGTATATAAGTACCATCCATAATATGCCTACTCATAGTAATGACCATTTATATACAGGAGATTCCCTGCCATTACATATCGCATAAAGTGAAAAACTTTAAAAGTGATTTAAAATTTACAAAATGACTAAAAGGAGATGATTTAATTGTTAATTTCTATAAACAGAGCACTTGCTGAACTGAAAACGCTAGACTCACGTATTTTTAAAGCTATTCAAGGTACAACTTATGTTGGTATCAGTGTTGGTAAGAAGCCAATTTTAGGATACAAAGATAATGCTGAATTTGAGATTGATGTGAAAAGTAAGTATCAATCAGCCAAGGATTTAATTGCTAGAAGAAATACTATTAAATCTTTAATTGTAAATTCCAATGCTAGTACAAAAGTTAATATTGGTGCAGCGGAAATGACTGTTGCGGAGGCAATTGAACGTAAATCTTCTATTCAATATGATGCACAATTGCTGAATAAACTTAAAAGTGATTATGCAAAAGCATTAAATAAACATGACACAGAAAATGAACGTGTAAAGCAGCGTCTAGATAATTTACTAGAACAAAATTTTGGGCGAGATAGCAAAGCTAAGAATGATGATGTAGAATCAATTTCTAAGCCATTCCTAGCACAAAATGAAGCTAGATTAGTAGACGCAATTTCCATTAAAAATGAGATCGATAAGCTTGATGCTGAAATTGATGAGTTTATTACCAATGTAGATTACGTGCTTACTGAGCAAAATACGTTGACTAAAATTGAAATTCCGGAATAGATAATAATTTAATTGTGCTAATCATGTGAAAATCATAAACTTCGAGACGCTTTGAGAGGTGCGTTATCCTCTCAACCTTAAATAAACTTGCAGAAATTCAAATATGATATTTATCCAAAAGAGAGTTCTGGTCGTAGACAGCAATAGTGTTGGTCTACTACATTGAACGCCTACGGTAAAATTCAAAATTGAAATTTCAAAGTTTAAGGTTCAAGCGTCAAATTTCTTATTGATCAAATATTAGGATTTAGATACATAAGCTTCTTTTAAATCCATGATAAATGGTAATATGTGTTTCTCGATTGACATTTGAATCCGCATGGCTACATGGTTAGCAAACCAATTTATGATTTACGAAAATAAAGTTAAATAAAATTTGATTATGACTAAAAGGGGAGATTTAAACTATGGCTAAAGATACTTTAAATAGAAAATATACAAATGTGGTAATAGATTTAGAAGCAATGACGCTTACTGAAATGCCTAAAAAGAAAGATGATGAAGAGCAGGGATTTGACTTAATGACTGAGTTAGCGAAGTTTGCAGGAGATGATAAGCGAATAGATATCACTTTTGTTGAAGTTTCTGAGCATGTTCCAGAGGGCGAATAGTAGCCTATGACAGATACTATACTGAAAAGACGTATAGATGAAAATGAAAATGCATATCTAGTCCGATTATATGAAAATAAAAATGCATATGGTATTGACAAATATAAAATCGGCGATCTGATGAATATAGTGACAAGTAATAGTTTTGATGAAAGTAAATGGCGTAAGGATTACGCTCAATTTGTAAAGTGGAAGCCTTATTATATAAATCAAATATCAGACAATGAAGATGAAGATTTAAAAGTTGATGAGGCAGATGAAATTCTTCCAGATTATAAAGAAGATATTGAGATTATGAATGACGGCTCTCAAAAGTCTAACAAACTTCTTAAAATGTCAAATGAGCAAGGTAAAGATACTTCTCACCTATTAAAAGCACACGGTTATGATGATTCATGGGAAGTTGTAAATGCTAAGTCATCTATATGGAATCAGCATAATAAAAATGATGGCACGCTTACTTTATACAGTAGTAAAATTACAGTTAAACCTAAAGTTTATGAATTTACTCAAGAAGAGATTAGAGAATTTTTTACAGACTTATCTAAAACTTATAAATCACCTGTTCACAAACCTATTAGGTATAAACTTAATGGTAAAATGTTAGAGCTGAATATAGCAGACTTACATGTAGGTAAATTATGTTGGAGTGGGGATACAGGTGATACATACGATGAAGTTAAAGCAGAAGAAAGTTTCTTTTACATAATTAATGATGTGATAAATAGGACAAAACAGTATGAATTTGAAAAGATATTGTTTGTATGGAGTAATGACTTCTTTCATTTTGATGGATTATCTAAGACTACTACTGGAGGTACTCCACAAGATACGAATTCACAATATTCAAAGATGTATAAGTTAGGAGTTAGAATGCTTGTACAGGCTATTGATATGGTTTCTAAAATTGCTCCTGTTGAGACATTCTACATAGCTAGTAACCACGATAAAATCACAAGTTACCATGCCACTGAATATTTGTATGCTTGGTATAGAAATAATGAAAATATTTCTGTTGATGCTACTCCAATTTCAAGAAAATATGTTGAGTTTGGTAATTCATTAATTCAATTTTCTCATGGACATTCTGAGAAGAAGAGATTAGGTAGTACAATGCAAGTAGATATGCGTGAAGCTTGGGGAAGAACATTATATCATGAAGTACATGCAGGACATATTCATTCTGAAAAGATGACAACCGAAAATAACGGTGTGATTATCAGGCATATTAGCAGTCCAACAGGGACTGACAATTGGCATTTTGAGTCAGGATACGTAGGTGCAGTAAAGAAGGCTCAAAGTTTTTTATGGGATAAAGAGTATGGATTAGAGCTGATTATAAATACACCAATTTTAAGTAAATAAAATACAAACTAAAATATAAAATATAGGTAAAAAGGAGATAAATAAATGTCACAAATTTTTAATTATAATAACCCTGCTCAAACTGAGGAAATAGAAGAAACGTGTGAGACTTGTGAATTGTTGGACGAAATGTTCGACTTCATTTTCAACATGGCAGAAAATAGAGAAGAAGTTATTTCATATTTAGTTGACACATTTGAGGATGCTAAGAAAATCGGTTACAAGAATGCTATGAAAGAAATTGCAGTGTACAGCATAATGTCAATCGATGATGTGAAAAATGGATGCGATTGCGATATTGATGAATGTTGCGAATAGTGTTGGTGAATGCGATGGTGTTGATTTTAAGGACTAAACTATAAAAATGTTTCACGTGAAACAAAACGGTATGATGAGTAGGAATTTATAATCTCAATTACAATTATAACATCACTCATCCGATACCTCTAATATTTGGAGGTGTTTATTGTGAATTTTAAAAGCTTAGATGAAATGTCAAACATGTTGATCGTGGATGATAAAAATGAAAAGCCAGAAGAAATTGTTGAAGATTATTTTCAAATGATTGTTAATCACAAAGATGACCACGGTGCAATATTAATATTTTTAGAGGAAATGTTTGATGATATCAACTATTGGACTATTAAGCAAATGTTGATCGATCAGGCGAAGATGAGTATTGATTCGCTTCAGGTGCTTGAGGAAATTGAGCATGAGTTTATTGAAGATGATGCAGACATGGATGATTTATGATGAGTTAGTTTAGTTAGATATCTGATAAATGAACTATTTTATAGGGTGTTTTGACTCGTACAGGCTCGGACTACATGAGAAAGAGAGTTCTTTTAGGATACTTGATACGGTTGAAGCTGGGCTGTATTAAGTATTCAGTCAAGGGTTCTTATTTTTTATGATATGAATTTAATTTTGATAATGAGTAAAAGGAGGTGTTTTAGTTTGTCCATAAAACAAAAACCAGAGAAATTGAAATGTATGGATTGTCAGCTAGAAAAAAATAAAAGAATAGATTTTTATAATGCAAACAATAAAATGTATAGTAATGTTGGAAAAATACCAATATGTAAAAAATGTCTAAGGTCAATGATAGACTATGAGAATATAGAAACTATATATAGTGTTTTTCAACAACTAGATATAAAATTCGATTTAGATTATTGGAAAAAAGCAGAAGAAAGCAAAAATGAGACTTTTGGAAAGTATATGACGATGGTTAATTCATTACATCAATTTGAAGGGGCTTCTTGGAAAGATAGTGTATTTGAAGAAAGCTTGCCTGATTTAAAAATGAATAAATACGATTCTGAGGAGTATGGTTATTCAGAAACATTAAAAGAGAAATATGGGTTTGGATACCCAAATGATGAGTATTTGTTATTTGAAAAGAAATATAAACAACTAGAGCCTTCGTTTCAACTAGTAACAACCATGCATGAAGAGTATTTCAAAGAGTATTGCATAAATAGAGTTAAAGAAACTCTATCAAAAGCAAAGGGTAATTTTAAAGAAGCTAAAGAATGGGCTGCTATGGTCAAAGATGTCGCAGAAGCAGGGAAATTAAAACCTTCTCAGATGAGCAAAGCAGATCTATCAGCAGGATTAGATGGATTTGGGCAGTTAGCAAGAGCAGTCGAAGAAAAAAGGGAAATAATAGCTTTGCTTCCTAAGTTTATAGAACAACCAAAGGATAAAGTTGATATTGTCTTATGGCTTTACGTCAACTACATAAGAGACTTAAAAGGATTGCCTGAGGCGGAATATAAACAGATTTGGGAATTTTACGAAAAAAGAAGAGAAGATTATGAAAGTCAAGAATTAGATAGTGTTCCTTTTATGAAAGTTAGTGAAGAAAATGGCCAATTATAAAAACTTTCAGGATGAAAACTTTAAACATACTAGAGTAAGTTCTAGAAGCACAAACCACAATCCGTCATTTAATAGTAATGTTAATTTTGAATCTAAGAAAGATTCGTTTTCTGAAAATATTGAAACTTGGGTCGAATTCGTTCAGTGGGCTAGATGGTTTCCAGATTTATTCTACGATTTAATCAGACCAGAAAAAGGTGGTATGAGTTTAGACTTAGACCAAAGAATGTTTTTAAGGTCGATGAGCAGATTCGTTAGTACATATGGAGTATTCCCCAGGGGATTCGGCAAAACTATGATCGAAATTATGAGCATATATCATACCTGTATTTTCTTTCCTGATATTACCATATCTATGTCTGCACAGACGAGAGAAAACGCTGCTTCGATAAGCGAAGAAAAGCATACAGAAATAATAAAATGGTTTCCTTTGATGAGAAACGAAATAATAAAATCAAGTTTTACAAAAGACACAGTAGAAGTTATTTTTACATCTGGAGGTGCATATTCTGTTCTTGCTAATTCACAAAGTAGTAAAGGACAAAGAAGAAGAAGGTTAAATTGCGAAGAATCTGCATTATTGAACAATGAACTATTTAAAGATGCACTTGAACCTGTTGTAAACGTTCCCAGAAGAACGATTGGTAAAATGAGTGCAATAAATCCTTATGAATTAAATGGAATGATAAACTTTTTAACAACGTCAGGTTATCGTGGTTCAGACGAGTATTTAAGAGTTTTAAATATGATAGATGAAATGGCGGAACTTAAAGGGAAAATGGTGATAGGTGCAAGTTGGGAGCTACCTTGTCATTTTGGCAGAGGTGAAACCAGAAACCAAATATTAGCAAAGAAAAACGATCCTACAACGTCTTCTATTTCATTTGCGATGAACTATGAGTCGAGGTGGGTTGGTGCATCTGACGGAGCGTTAATTAATATTAATCAAATGCTAAAAGCAAAAACGTTAATGAAACCAGAGTTAAGTTGTCCAAAAGATAGAAAAGGTAATTTTCAAATAAACGAATATGTTTTTGGTATTGACGTTGCTCGTTCAAATTCAGAAAGCAATAATAAAACCGTGATAGTCGTATTGAAGATTATAAGAAATAAAGATGGAGTAATTAGACAAGTTCAAGCCATAAATATAGTCGCTCCTCCAAACGGTCTAAACTTTACACAGCAAAGCCTTATCGTTAAAAACTTGTTTTATCAATATGGCGGAAATTTAGACTTGGTTAGGTCTAGGGTAAAAGCAATAGTAGTTGATGGTAATGTAATCGGCAAGGGATTGATAGATCGCTTATTAGAAGATAGTACTGACCCTGAAACAAATGAGGAGTTAGGATGTTTTACAACCATTAACACGAATCAAGATAGTGATTCCGATACATCTCCAGAACTTGTATATGACTTAACTGCACAAGGTATCAATGGTGACATTATTAGAACTTTTATTGATTATATTGAATCTGAAAGATTAAAATTTTTAAATTCATATCAACATGTAAAAGAAAAACTTCCAAAAGATACTGATTTTAATCAAGTGAAATTAGCTTGTGCTCAAACGCAATTATTAGTAGATGAGGTTTCAAATTTAAGATTAAAGAAAACTTCTAATAATATAACTGTAGAGCAAGTTGTAAAAAAAATAGATAAAGACCGATATTCTGCGTTAGTTTATGCATTGTATTATATTTCTATGTTTTTAGAAAAAGAAGCAGGCGAAGACGACCTTAAAAACTACATGTTCTTTATGCAATCAGGTTTCTAAACCATCTTATAATTAAGCTATATAAAAAGAAAGGAGGTTATTATTATTTCTGAGAATGAAAATAAATTAAATATATCTTCTACTCCGATAAATGAAGAATCTTTATATGAGTTATGTTCTTTTACTGACTTTTTAACTCAACACGATAAATCTGGATCTTCACAAGATATTAAACTGACAGATTTGTATAATTATCTTAAAAACCCTTATTCACACTTAGAACAAATACATCGTGTTTCACGTTATTTAACTAATAAGCATGGTGTAATAAAGGATATTTTACGTTCGTTAAAGTCTATGCCTACACTAAACTATCATCTAGCCTGGTCTTCTTTTGATGAACCTGAAAAAATAAAAAAACACGACAAAAAAATAGACGATCTTCTCGATGAATTGAATATAAAAAAATTAATTAGAGATGGAATTTTTGAGGTTGCTGAATTGGGAACAGTTGCAATGACAAATAGAAAAAATAAATATATACAATTTTTAGAGTTAGATGAATTAAGAATACAGTCACAAAGGAACGGAAAATGGATTGTCGAGTATGATTTGATGAATATTAAAACAAAAGTAAAAATGAATATCTACAATAATCATATGATAGCAATGCAATCCCTACCAGATGAAGTAAATCCAACTTCTTTTAATTTGTATATGAACAAAGGTGAAGACTATAGGTATGTCGAATTAAAAGACGCAGATGTTATTAATTTGGACGCAAACAGAAATTACCCATTTGGTCTACCTTATAGTTTTGGTGCTTGGATGCCATTACTACAAAAGGAAATTATAAATAGAGTTGAAAGAAGTGTTTCTGATAGGTTAATAAAATCGGTTGTAATATTAACCGCTGGAAATATAGGTGGAAAAGAAGGAAAGCCTGCCCCTAAAGAGTTAATAGAACACTATTTTAACCAAGTTAAAGATTTAATGATAAAAAAAGATAATAATGGTCACAATATGACAAATGGTGAAACAAATGGTACAGGCGTTGTTGCAATTCCTGACTTCTTCGATTTAAAAACACTTGAAGTAGATACAACTATGTTTACAAAAGATTTATATAATAAAATTGACAATGATATTTTCATGAATTTAGGAGTTAGCAGTTCTCTTATATACGGTGGAGGAAATTCAAACTTTTCATCTGCTCAAATAAACAACGAAAAGTTTCAACGTTACATCCACACTATCATTGAACAATTTGAGCACATTATAAATGGATACATAAAAAATATTTTACCAAAAAGCGTTTCCTGTAAGATAAAATTCAAAAAACCTGTTTTCGCAGAAGATAAACAAGTTGAGATGGCTCATAAGATATATCAAACGACTGGCGCTGCTAGACCTTGGATTGAATTATCAACGGGTATGACTATGGAAGAGTTTATAAGTATGGCTAGATATGAGAGGGAAGTCTTACAAACCGAAAAATATCTATATCCACCTTTAAATCCTTTTACAACTAGTGGTAATGATGGAGCAGGAAGACCTGAAGTGGAAAATCCCACTGAAAATACTGATAGATCAAAATCCAGTAATGGTAACAGCTTACCATCTCCTTCTGATTAATGGAGGTGAAAACATGAAGGGATACAAACCAAAAAAGGTATCAGTTAAAGTTTCTAATAAAGAAGTTTCTTTTTATTTAGAATTAGGTATTAAAGATTGCTCCGATGAGGGAGGTGATAATGAAAATGAAGAAAAAATCTATAAAGATAAAATCAAAAATTCTGGAAATTCATGATACCAATTCTATTTATATGACAATGAAAACCGCAATGGTTAGTAATGATATTAATTACAATAAAGCTCAATTTTTAGACGAGTTTGTTGATGGGGTAGTTGAGAATTCAGATAAATACATTGGCATACCTTTTCAGGTAAATAGATTAAAACTTGAAAATGGAGTTTACGGAAGTCTCACTCATGAGTTAGACAATGAAGGAAATTTAAAAACAGACACTATTGGATCTTTTGTTGGTTTTGAAAAAGAAGAAATAGACGGTGCTAATTGTTTAGTAGGTACTACTCGTATTCTCAAAAGGTATCCCAAAACATGTAATGCTGTACTGGAATTATTTGAAGATGGTTCTTTAGAAACATCTATAGAAGTTTTAGTTGGTAAATATGATGACACAAAAGACGGTGTCAGAAAGATTGGCTATGAAAACAATGAATTAATAGGTCACTGTCTAGTAACGGCGGGCGCAGAACCAAGAGCTAAACCTTCCCTTTTGATTGCACAAGCATTATCTGAGGACACACAAGGAGGTGAAAATGTGGATAAAAATGAATTTAATAAAGGTTATGAAATAAGTTATCAGATTGAAACAGCGTCAATGAAATTAAGTGAAATTGAAAATTCAATTTATAATCAAATTAATCCTATTAACGCCAAGAACAATGATAGAGAGTATAACTATTATATCAAAACTATATACAATGACTATGTAATTGTTGAAGATTGGGACGACTATGAAATTTGCTATCAAATTCCGTACACAATTGAAAACGATATAGTTAGTTTAGCCGAAAAGGAAAAATGGATTGAAGGAACTTATGGATTTATACCTAATGGTGTTGATATTGACTCTATGATTGCAAAAAAAGAACAGCAATTATTAGAGCTAAATAATAAAATAGAAAGTTTAAAAGAAAATCACAAAGAGGAGTTGGAAGTTATGGTAAAGAAAAATGATTTAAGTTTAGAAGAATTACAAGCAAAAGTCACTGAAATTTCTTCTAAAAATGAGGAGCTAACTAATAAAGTTAGTGAATTAAACGAATTAGTTGTTTCTCAAAAAGAAGACATGACGGCCGCAGAGGAGGCAAAGAATGAATTAGCTTCGAAGGTCGAAGAACTAACGCCTTTTAAAAAGCAGGTAGAAAAATCTGAAAATGATGCTAAAATTGCTGATTTGTCAAACAAGTATAGCAAGATACTTTCAGAAGAAACTATGAAAACTGAAAGAGTTCAAAATGCAATCGCAGAATTAAATAAGATTGAGCTTGCTGAAGTAGTTGTTGAGGAAATTTCAAAACAAAAAGAACTAGCATTAAAGGAAGTAGAAAAAGTTGAAGATGACAGTATTGTAACAGTTGCTAGTAAGCAGTCAGATTTATTGCCTAGAAATGGAAAAGACAAGTGGTATTCAACAAAGTAAGTTTTGGTAAAATTTAAAAATAAAAATTACAAAACGAAAGGAAATGATAGTTATGGCAGGATTTATTGCGATGAGTAATGATTTATATGAAGGAACACTTAAGCTTAGCGAGATTAATGGAGTAGAGAATGGGGTATTCGTAGTACCGAACTACGCAACAGGTGTCGCTGCTTTGGCAGACGCTACAACTGGCGATGGAGATGTACGCTTTGTGTCTAACGAGATTGATACTATTTTAGAAGACGGTATTGATGATGTTAATTTTGTAGTGGCCAATGGAGAATATCTTCGCTTGAAAACTCCACAGAAAGGTGAAATTCTTGTCACTACTAATTACAACGGAGTGCTTGCTGTTGGAGACGTTGTTGCTGTTGGTATAGACGGTGCTGTTGAAACAATTGGTACTCGCACACCAGATGTAAAATTTGCTGTAAAAGAATTGACTACTGCTTATGGAACTGCTGCGGTGAAGATTGTAGCACTTTAATAAATAAACTACAAAAATAAAATTAATGGAGGTAATATAAATGTCAGGAATTAATCAAGATTCACGTATTGTAGAAGTATTTTCTGCTAATTTAGGTAGAAAGGAAATTGAAAAGAGCGAGTTAAAAGACGCACAAGAATTTATTAAGGAGTTGGCAAGTAATCCTTCTCCTGAAAATACATATGAAATTGCTCAAATTCTTTCTTATATAATCAATGATGGATTTACAGAGCGTGTGCGCTATATGGAGGATATCGCTGATGTTAAGCGTACGGGATTCGGTGAAAAGGCACAATTTCAAATTGAAATTGACGATCTAAAAGCTATGTTTCAGGCTAAGTCATCTACAACTGAACGTTCAAAAATCAGCAACAAATACTTTACTTTAGATACTGACGAAGTATCTATTCGTCCTGTTGTAAACTTTTTAGACTTAGTAACTGGCAAAGCTAACTTTACACGAATTGCGGAGAAGGCAGTAGAGCAACTAGAGCTTGCAGTTGTTAAACGTATTCAAAATTCAGCGTATGCTGCGTTTTCAGCAATGTCTACACCAAACTACACTTCTGGTGCAGGTATTGTTCCAGCTAATTTTGACCCGTTATTACATGCAATGAGCCGTGTAGGTGGAAGACCAACAATCTTAGGTGATATTGAAGCAGTTTCAAAGTTCACCGAATTAACAGGATTTAACAGTAACGTTGCAGATGCATTGGCGATTGAGCATAATGAGAACGGCATGATCGGTTCTTATAAAGCAGGTAGCATTGTTAAATTAAACAATCCTTTCCAATCAAACTCATTGACTGACACTGAATTACGTAAAGATTTAATTTATGTAATTCCTACTGGAGATGAAGCACTACGTCCAATCAAGGTTCAATTTGAAGGTGGATTACAGTCTATTGGAGCACCTATCAATATTAACTCTAAAGAAATGGAAATGCGTTTTGATCAATATGTAGGGGTTGCTGCGATAGGAGTTCGTAAATTAATGGGCGTGTATGAAGATACAAGCTTGTAATAATAAGTTAATCAGATAAATACTTAAAAACGAGAGGATTCTCCTAGTAAGAATTCTCTTTAAAACTAAATTGTATGAAAGGGGGGGG
>Ga0209414_1000323_pt1 | contig 22911 bp, 17 predicted proteins | sample LakVidmifraction_4_FD_181154 | JGI IMG/M metagenome (GOLD analysis project Ga0209414, IMG submission 181154) | Hypersaline microbial communities from Lake Vida, Antarctica - Brine Hole Two &gt;0.2 micron (SPAdes) (version 2) | ecosystem: Environmental > Aquatic > Non-marine Saline and Alkaline >...
ATAAATGGAACCAAGACAAAGATCTAATTTTAACTAATAAATTAACTGCATAATTAATAATTGAAATTTAAAAGAATACTCTTGTTTTATAGGGGTCAAAACAAACTATGCGAAGTAGGTTTAATTAAACTGAATTCCAATATATGGTTGGAGGTACGAATACGGAAGGACAGTTTTAACCAATTGTGTCTTTGAAAGCAACAAAAGATGCAAATATAACAAGAGAAGGCACCGAATCACTTTCTCATTAGGAAAGTTTTCCTAAACACTTCTGTTTGTAAAATGGCCACTAGAGATTTAGTCATCTAAACTTCAAAATACTAATGAATTAAGGTCTAGATTTATTTTCATATATTTCATTTTTACAGGTAAAAATAAACAAAAAAGATATTTATATAATAAGCTGATAGTTTTTTGAATTTTTTTATTAACCAAATTTGTAACCTCGTGCTCAATATGAAAAATCTATGTACCATCCTGATGATTCTATTCTTTTTATCTAGTTATTCTCAAAACTCAATTGACACATCCTACCGTCCCAAAACCTATTCCGTCCAGGTAAAGCAGTTCAGAACCTATCCAAATAGCAAAAATGATATTATCTTTCTTGGAAATAGTATTACAGCTCGCGCACAATGGAATGAATTATTACAATTACCCATGGCAAAAAATAGAGGTATTTCAGGAGATACTACTTTCGGAATTTTGGAAAGACTAGATGAAATAACCGAAGGTCAACCCTCGAAAATATTTCTATTAATTGGTATAAACGACATTTCAAGAAACTTCCCAGATGATCAAATTTTGAAAAACTATAGAGAGATAATTTCGCGAATTCAGGATGAATCATCAGAAACCAAAATTTATATTGAAACTATCCTACCGGTAAATAAATCTTTCAATGTCTACAAAAGACATTACAATAAAGATGAGCATATTCTTTATATCAACGATGAATTAAGAAAAATGGCATCTGAAATGGCGGTGATCCTTATCGATATCTATCCAGTATTTCTGGATGCCCAGAATCGCCTCGAAGCTAAATTCACTGATGAGGGTTTACACCTAAATGAAAAAGGTTATTTAAAATGGGCTAAAATTCTGAAACCATATTTGGAATAGGCTTTATTTTCCTTTTCGATGTTCGGCATTTCTTTTTATTTCCATTTCTTCTGAAACATATTCATAATCACCTTCCGGAATATCTTCACAGGTGACGATTAAAGCTTTATGATCCTGCCAGTATTGTTTAAGGGTAAGTCCATTTAGTTCAGGCTCCTCTTCATTCCGCATTTTTTTAGAATCATCAGGATTAATAATCATTTTGAGACCAACAGATTCCTTCATCATTTCCATATCCCCGCGACTATTACCTGCAACAAATAGAGGCCTGGCTTTTATGAACGTTTGAATTGCGTCAGCTTTTCCATCATCCTGAGGCACCGGTTGCACCAATGTTCGGGTGATTTTCCCATCATGAATGACCGATTTTACCCCGATGATTCTATTCATTGGAATCCCAATATTTTCACTTACAAACTTCTGATAAAGAATTTCAGGTGAAGCAGTAACCACCCAAATCTCGAAACCATAATTTTCCAGATTTGCCAGTAATTGCTTCATCTGCGGGTAAAATTTCCTTTCGTATTTTTCATGAAACATTTCTTCTCCTATCCGTTCCACTTCTGTAGTTGAAAGACCGGACAAAAAACTGATCCTCCTTTGAATATAATCCTTTCCTACATTATTGCCTTGGAGGAGAGAATCAATCACCATCATTTTTGCAAGAGAAAGACTGTCCTCTTTTCCCGAATATTTTTGTTCGGCATAAGTATATAAAGCTTCGTCAGCCAGGTAATAGGGCGACTGACCCAGTAATGTGCCGTCACAGTCGAAAACAGCCACTTTCCGATCTTTGATAATTCTAGTCCCATTTAAAAAACTCTCAATTTTGCCGTTAATAGAATCGTTCCATCCTGAAATATGTCGATATTCCTGTGCAGAAATTGTAAAAATTATTCCGCTTAAGAGAAAAAGAAAAATCGAGATTCTACTTTTCATCTCCCACCAATTGAAGCAATAATTCCGGCTCGTTAGTAGTAATATATTCAGCATTCTGATCGATCATATACATCATGTCTTCTTCAGAATTTACCGTCCACGCATTGATGGACATTCCAAGCTTATGAGCTTCGGGTATCCACTGCGGGTTTTCTTTGTATTTACTGAAATGATAGTCCAACCCGGTATATCCATCTTTTTTGGCTTTCTCAGGGCTAACATCCCCAGTTAGATAAGCGATCTCTGCATTCCGGTCTAGCTGACGAACCAGTTTTCCCGCTTCATAATCGAAAGTGATGTATTCTACCCATTTTTTGGCATTCATTTTCTTTACAAGTTCTACAGCCTTCCTGGTAAGCTCCAGCATTCTTTCCTGATATCCTGCTTTCTTGATTTCAAGAATAAGTTTTGTAGTATTTTGCTTCATTCCCTCTTTGAGGTATTCTCTTAAAGTCGGTAATTTTTCACCATTCGAAAGTTTTTCGGTGATCAGTTTACTATAGGAAGTTTTTTCGATCACCATTCCATTGAAATCAATGTCATGATTTACTACTATACTATCATCGGCAGTAATATGAACGTCAAATTCGGAACCGTGAGCACCAATGGACACGGCATGTTTCAGAGATGCTATGGAATTCTGCGGAAGCGAATTAGCCTTCCAGGCTCCGCGGTGAGCAATAACAATGTTATCATGAAATTTTGGTTTTGGACCGCTTCCGCAAGAAACAATCAGTGAACAAAGGAATAATAAAACAAGCTTTTTCATTTATATTTTATTCTTATTAAATTTTTACTAATTGACAGGTTCTAATTTTATCACCAGACCTCCACCAGAGGCCATTTGAAATTCAAATTTATCACCTTTCTGAAAAGTTTTTTCTTCGATTTTAATATGGTTGGGATTGGAATTTGTTTTAGCATCATCGCTGTAAATCGTTGCTTGATAGCTTTGTCCTTTCTTCAGAAAATCGAAAGTAAATGAAACTGATTTTTTCTCGGAATTATTCAATGAACCAACATACCAGTTATCCCCTTTTCTTCTGGCAATCACCACATGACTCTCAAGTTTCGCCTCCGGAACAACGGTTTCATCCCAAATCGTTGGGACTTCACTTACAAAATCAAATCCAGGTTCTCCTTCATAAGCTTCAGGATAATCGGCAACCATGCTCAAATAACTTTCCAGCACCACATACATTGCCATCATATGGCTTCGGGTTCCTGTCATTAGCGGCCGGGTATATTGAATTTTAAAATTTTCAGGTAGGACAGCTCGAAATCCTCCAAGGTGGTAATCGCTGGAGCCGGCAAGCATCCTGGTAAATACTACGTTTAGATCATGTTCTGGCGAAATAGGCTTTTTCCGCCATTTATTCTGTTCGTAATTATAAGTTCCCTCCCTAGTGAGCTCATTAGGATAAGTTCGATGCAGACCGGTTGACTTGAAAGAACCATGGAACTGAATATACAATTTGTGTCTCGCTGCACTTTCCAGAATTTCCTCCATTATATTCACCATTTCCTGGTCGTCCCGATTAATGAAATCGACCATCAATCCCTTAATCCCCCATTTTTCGAACTGGGCAAAAGCTTCTTCAAGCTGTGGATAAAGTGCTTCCCAGTGAACCCAGACATTTATGGAAACACCTTTTTCTTTGGCATAATCACAGATCCTCTGCATTTCCAGACTCGCTACAGGTTTGGTAAGATCGGTATTTGGCCCAATCACACTAAAACCGGAAGCATCACTTTTATACCAGGCTATTCCTCCATACCCAATAACGGCATGATAAGGGATGTTATGTTTAGCGCAGAAATCGATATAATACTTATTGGTCTTAAAATTGATTCCGGGTGCAAAGGTAGTATCTGGAACAATATCGCCGTTCCACCAGTGAAAAGATGTTTTTCCAGGTTTGATCCATGAAGTATCATCGATCTTCGAAGGCTCGTTTAAACTGGTAATAATATTGCTTTCGATCAAAGTTCCGACCCGGTCGCCAATGAGAATCACTCTCCATGGAGTATGATGCGGAAGCTCTGCCTTCACCTTTATCTCATCCTGACCCGGTAATGGGGAAAGTTGTGTTTCCAAATACCCATCTTTTTTCTTAAGGTACATTCCCGCATAATCCCTCAAATTAGCTTCGGTAATACTTAGATATGCTTTATCTGAAAAATTGAACATTCCCGGCATATCCATCAAAGTGTCCTTTGGAATTTCTTTAAAAGGCATGATGTGATATAGCGCTTCGTGTGAGGTATCATATGAACCCCAAAACATGGAATATACTGTTGGATTGCCGGCAATATTAAAAGAGGTCTTTTCGTCTACCAGTTCATAAGATTTCCAGTCTTGCTCCGGAAATTCATATCGAAAACCCACGCCATCATTAAATACGCGAACCACAATATTGAATTTCTTTTGATCTTTACCCGTAAATGGCAAAATCATTTCGTTATGATGATCTCTTGCTTCGCTCGTTTTCCCAACTACCAATTTATAAGTTGTATCTACCTCATTGTATTCCGGTTTTCCCAATTTCAGATTTTTCTGAAGCTCAGCATCCTTAAAAACCAATCCCAGTGGAGATTCATCAATAAGCAGCTGATTACCGAATTTTACTTTGTAATATGGTGCATTTTTTTTCAGTTCAAACTGAAATTCAATTTCTCCATCGGGAGATTTCACACTCATCTTTTTTTGAGAAAAAGAGATGAAAGAAAAGAGAAATATTAGGTAGAATACTTTTTTCATAAATCAATTTTATTCAAGTCGATAGCTACTTTTTGTAGTATGAACCTGGCCAAACATATCGGTGGCTTTTACTTCTATGTAATGTGTTCCGGCATCTATACTGGTTGGCAGGCTTCCATGCCACAAATGTTTGCTGTCAATAGGATTTGAAGGTCTTCGCCCGTTGATCAGGGTATCCGAAAGATCCCAGTCATACACCATATTCGCATAAGAAGGATCATAATCTTCCACATATTGCATTGGCTTCCATTCGCCTCCGTCAATGCGGTAAAGCACTTCATCTTTTTCAGAACCAATAAAGAAATTGGCATATATCCTGGCCTTTGAATAAACACCCTGGGCCATCACCTTCGGAACAAATAAACGAATTTGATAATCCTCAGGTTCACCGGCAACTTTATAATCGACCGAATACTCATTGCCTTCAATTTTCAAAAAAGCGTATCCTTTTGGAGTACCGTCGCGCATCTCAGCATCGGGAGATCCGTTTATGATTTTGCCTGAATTCCAATCGCCACACGTTGTTCCAACATTAAAATGATGATGTATTCCCTTGCCTTTCCAGCCATTTTCAGCATCAAAGAAATCCTGTCGTTGAATGTGCGTGTGGGCTGAAAGTGTTAAGGTATGTGGAAAATCCTTCAATAGTTCAAACAGTTTTTCACGGTCTTCATCTCTGAAAGAATCTCCGCCAGGCTCACTTATAGGAATATGGAAGGCCATCACCACAAGATACTCCTTAGGAACATAATTGAGGTCGTTTTCAATAAATTTTAACTGCTTATGGGTGAAACCACCCCAGTATCCTTTAGAGTCACGCGGATCTGGAAACAAAATATCATCGAGAATGATAAAATGAGTCTTCGCATAATTATAGGAATAAGTAGCAGGGCCAAAATGAGCTTCAAAAGTTTCATCTGAAAGTTCATCTTTCTTTGCGTCCAGGTTCATGTCATGATTCCCCATAACATCGTACCACCTAATTCCAAGTTCAGAAATCGCATTTTTATAAGGTTCGAATAGTTCAAGATCATTCCAAACCAGGTCACCCAGACTTATTCCAAAAGCCACATTATTATTTTTATCGATATCCTGAATTATACTTTTTTCAAAATACTTTATTTCCTCCAGATTTCTGGGTTGCGGATCTCCAAAGATCAAGGCAGTATAATCTTCATTTTCTTGCTGCTGAACCAATCCAAAATCGATCTTTTTTGGCAATTTTCCTGTTGGCGGAACTCCTGAATATTTCGCTTCAGGAGAGCCATTAGGCTTATAGATGTAATAGAATTTAGAGTTTACATTCTTTCGGTCAGAAATACGGTATCCGGTTGGTTTGATGACAAAAATTATATCGTCGTCTGTAACCGGTAATTCATATTTTCCGGAATTATCGGTAAGTACAATCTCCTTGCCGTTGGAAACCGGAATTTTTGATATTCCTTTTTCTTCTTTATCCAGTTTACCATTTTCATTTTCATCAATATAAACCACTCCAGTTACCTCCTGTGAGATTACACTAAATGAAAATAGTCCAAAAATAATTAAAAAATATTTTTTCATATTCCATTAAATTTTTAATACCCTAAATCCAATTGAGATTTAACCGGATGTACGGTTTTTTGATGCTCCTTATAAATTCTTTTTATTTCTTCAATTTTTTCTGGATAGTCCGCCCCTATTTCATATTTTTCTGATGGATCTTCGTCAATATTGAATAAAAGGGGAGGGTCATGTTTTTTTGGCTCTTCTTTGGAATATGATGGCTTGGTTATAAAATGTGCTTTCCAAGAGCCTTTTCTAATGGCATATATTTCATCTCTCATATAATAATAGACAATCTTTCCAGCCGATTCTTTTTCTCCCTTTAATAATGGATATATGTCTTCGCCATCCAATTCTCTGTCTTTCGGCAGATCTACACCAGCTAATTTTAGTATGGTAGGATACAAATCCATAGCAGTAATTATGGCATTTGAAGTTTGATGGGGCTGTATCGTTTTTGGCCACCATGCGATTGCCGGCACCCTAAAGCCACCTTCATAGGCTGACGCTTTTCCTTCGTAAAGTAAACCTGCGGATCCACCATGGACTCCTCTTTTTAGCCATGGACCATTATCGCTGGTAAAAATGACCAATGTGTTTTCTGCTATTTTTAGATCTTTTAAGGTTTTTAGAATTTCACCTACACTCCAATCTATTTCTTCTACTACATCGCCATAAAGCCCTCTTTTGCTAGTGTTTATAAAATCGGATGAAGCATGTAAAGGGGTATGAGGAAAATTGTTGGGGTAGTAAAGAAAAAATGGCTCATCTTTGTTTTTTTTTATGAAATTAATGGCCTTTTCTGTATATCGTTTGGTCAATAATCGTTGGTCTGGACCACTTTCAATAATTTCTTTATTTTCGTAAAGAGGCAATTGAGGAGCATTATATCTGGGAGGAATCATATCATTAGAATATGGAATTCCAAAATAATAATCAAATCCTTGTTCTAAAGGCAAAAATTCTGGCAAATGTCCCAAATGCCATTTTCCGATAATCCCTGTGGTATAACCCTTATCTTTCACCGCTTCTGCAATAGTTATTTCTGATTGAGGCAAACCTCCTGAGGAACGAGGATAAAGCACATTGCCACTATTGTCGGATCCAGCCATACCACTTCTAATGGGCAGCCTTCCTGTGAGTAAAGCCGCTCTACTGGGAGTACATATACTTGCCCCTACATAAAACTGAGTTAACTTCACACCTTCCGCAGCCATTCGGTCGATATTTGGCGTTTTAATAGTGGGATGCCCAAATGAACTTAGATCTCCATATCCTAAATCATCCACAAATATGATTATCACGTTTGGCTGCGGCAGGTCGATTTGATTTGTTTGGCTACTCAAATCAACACCAATCAGAAAAATCATTATTAATAAGATAAATTGTCCTCTATTAGATCTGACAACAAAATCAATATGTTTTTCTTTTTTCACATTTTTTTCCTTTAAACATTGAATTTCTAAAACTAAAAATTCTTCTTCTTTTCATTTAATTGGATTCAGAACAGCTATGCCCAAATTGTATCATAAGGACAACGCGGAACCGAGTAAATGATGACCGATTAGCTATCACTACTCAAACCGTGGCTATTCTCAATTTTCGGTCTTGACCATCTCCGACAACCAGAACATTGGCAGGATCAACAGCTTCAAGGTTTGTGAACAGCGCATCAGATCTCACCCCGCTTGGATAATTTGCATCATCCAAATTAAGCCAACCTGCAATTTCTGGCATTTGATTAAAATTTATTATCATAGGTTAGGCTTTATTTCAAACCGAATTATAACTAAAAAGTCCAAGTGCCAATTAATTATTAATAAAACCCAACCTTTGTATTTATTCTTTGATTCTTCCAGGTATTATTACCAACCGGGATTTTGTTCTAAGTTGTCACTAAGTTCCAAATCCTCAATGGGAATAGGGTAATAATAATCCTTAGGTTCCACAAAAGAGCCTCCAGAGAATAATAATAGGTTTCCGGATGTACCATCTGTAAGTGGCCTTTCATTAATATTTATTGTTGAGGTCACCTCGCCCGGTGCTCCGGAATCATCTCCATCGTGCACATATACGTCATAACTGCCGTCGTTATTGAAATCATAAGCTCCCAATCCCGAGAAATATATACCAGTTATTGGTTGTTCCACTTTTTTGCCTTCTTTCCATCTCATCAGATCGTCCCATCGAAGACCTTCATTCATCATCTCGATCCTTCGTTCACGACGAATTTCCAGTATAATTCCCTTATTAGCTCCTTGGTCAACATTGGCGTACATAGCTTCTTGATAGGGGTCGGGATTAGCATTGGCTTCTGCCATGTTCAAGTGAGGCATGCCGACCCGATCTCTCAATTTATTAATTGACATATCCAAATCTCCTTGGGTAAGGGTCCCTAGTTCTGCTTTTGCTTCTGCATAGATCAATAATGCCTCAGCATAACGGAAAAGGATGACATCGTTGAAAGAACCGCCATAGCCCCATTGCGGCCCTTTAGGAGGTAAAGCCTTTATTACTCTGTAGCCTGTTCTGGTTATATCGAGATTTACAGGTTCAGGTACATCCGAACCATAGGTCATATAATCAGGTCCTGCTGTGGTTTGGGTTAATCTTGGATCCCGATTCTGCATCTCCTCATAGAATTCCATGGTTTCATAACCAGCCTGATCAGTAAAAGGACTGCCATCAGTCATTAAATAGCTATTAACAAGATCCTTTGCGAGCCCCCATCTACCTAGGGTTGGCGCCGTCATCATATAAGCTAAACCATGCGTTCTTACGCCAAATTCATAATCCACGGCTAAAATTGTTTCTGTCATATCCTGATTACTTCTTGCAAACAGATCCAGATACGCACTATCTTCACCTCCATCGACAAATAAAGTATAAGCACCAGAATCTATCAGTTCCCTGGACGCTGATACTGCTTCTTCCAAAAATTTCTCATAATTTTCCAACCCGTGATATTTTCTAAAAGTTCCTTCAAACAAAGAGATACGAGCTTTTAATATAAGTGCAGTATATTTTGTAATTCGATTCAATTCTTTTTCGGCTGGAATATTTTCGATGGCATAATTTATGTCAGCCAAAACGGAGTCCATTACCACTTCTCTTGAATCCCGGGCTTTATTCAACAATTCTTCATCACTCTCCTCAATTACCTCACTATACCAAGGTACATCTCCAAAGCGTTTCACTTTCTCATAATAAAAATAAGCTCTAAAAAACCTTGCTATGCCTGAATATTTGGCTTTGGCCTCCTCATTGTCTACTTTGTCATAATGTTCCAGGAAGTAGTTGATCCTTCGCAGATGGCCCCAAGACCATCCTCCGCTGCCCCTATTTGTTGGTACAATACGCGCCCCTCTAAGCCTTTCGGCCGCACTTACCCCCAAAATATTATCTGAATCCGCATCTTCCATATAAACAGATGCCGTGGGTAATACCGCATACAAATCATTTGTATAAGCTTCCAGGTCGGCACTCGTATTAAAAAATTCTTCTGTCGTTATAGCATCACCAGGCTGTTGATCAAGTATATCAGTCTCGCAGCTAGCAACTATTAAGGACATAATTACTATTGTTGATCTTTGTATTATCCTTCTCATTGTTATACTTATTTTTTTCATTGTTAGTTAAAGTAATGGCGGTGGATTTGCTTCGAAATTGAAGAGGAAACCTTATAGATCAATTTCCACACCTGCTGAAAAAGTCTTACCCATAGGGTATAGTTGCGTATCTCTCGCAGGTCTTGCACTCACCCCATTAGGGTTTGAATAACTTACGTGTGCACCCACCTCTTCAGGATCCAGATATTCTGTCAAACCTCCAAAGGACCAGGTAAATATATTTTCGCCACTAAGAAAGACTCTTAGTCTTTTTACGTTCACTTTTTGAGTAAGACTCGACGGAAGGGTGTAACCAATAGTGAGATTTTTTATCCTGAGATATCCAATATTTGTTAAGAAGTGGTCATTAAGATTATTCGACATACGGCCTGAACTTAGCGCATTATAGGCTCTTTGTCTTTGAGGAAATATTCTTTCGGGATCATTCGGATGTGCCGGATCCCACACTTTATCCAAAAGATCTTTTCTAAGGAAAGATACATACGGCCTATGAAAAGTACCCCAATACAATGGACCTGAAGGGTACCAATCTTGTTTTACAACTCCTTGTCCAATAAGAGAGACATCGAAATTTTTCCAGGTAGAATTGATGTTGAAACCGAAAGGAAACTGTGGCATCGAATTTCCGATTGGCACCAAGTCTCCATGGTCCTCTAAGGTATTATTACCATCGTTGATTTCACCATCTCCATCCACATCTACATATTTGAGATCTCCCCCTTTTAGGTAGTTCCAATCAGAATTTGATCCATAGACAAGTATTCCTCGGTAAACCCTGTCAAGGTTATCCTTGCCAAATTGATTTTGAAATGCTGCTGCTTCCTCATCTGACTGAAATTGGCCATCAATACGATAACCCCAAATTTCACCAACCTCTTGTCCTTCCCAAAAGGTACTCAATAAACCATTTGGATTATCAAATTTCGTGATTACGGCCTTATTATTCGAAACATTGGCTTGGAAACTTAAAGAAAGCTCAGAACCCAATACATTAAATTGGTCATTATATCCAGCTGTTACTTCAAAACCTCTATTTCGCATTGACGCATAGTTTCTTCGAGGTTCTGAAGCGCCAAATACAGCGGGAAGTGGTCTTCCGGGCAGATACATATCACGTGTATTACGTTCATACACCTCCACAGATGCCGTTAGTCTATCTTGAAGAAATCCTAGGTCAACACCTACATTCGTGGACGTAATTTTTTCCCATCCAATATTTGCTGGGAGTGGTGCCGGCACCCTGGCATAATTTGCTTGTGCTCCATTAAACAACCATGATGTTCTGCCCATTCCTATTAGCTCTCGGAAGGTATTCACCCCTACATTTTGATTTCCCAGTTTTCCGTATGAAGCTCGGAGCTTTAATGAGGAAATAACATTTTCCAATGAAGAGTTCCAAAAATTTTCCTTATCTACTATCCAGCCAGCACCTACCGACGGAAACAACCCCCACCGATTACCCACTGGGAAACGAGAGGACGCATCGTAACGCGCATTGACCTCCAATAAATACTTTCCAGCATAATCATAATTAAAACGTCCAAAATAGCCTTGAAGAGCCCATTTTAAAGTAGAACCTTCCATATCCAGCATTTCAGTTCCAAAGGCAATGTTACCCTTGTTTCTTGTAAGCAAGTCCTCAATACGGAGTCCTACTCTATCGCGATCAAAAACTTCTTGATTAAAACCAAGCATTACCTTAAAGTTATGCTTATCCCCCACCTTCTCCGTATATGTTCCATAAATATTCCACGCTGTATAATAATCCTTCCAACGATACTCATTATAACGATTAAGGCCAGCATTCTCTACTAACTCAAGTTTTTCACCTGCCAGGTAACTAAATGGTTTGTACGAAAATGTACGGTCAGTTCTATCAATGCTATAGCTATAATCCATATTAAGCACTAATTCTTCAATCGGTTTTATTTCAGCGCTTAAGGTATTAGTTTGTTTTTCATATTGCCATTGGCGATGAGCTGCCCCTTCTTTTAAGGCACCCAAACGGCCTACATAACCATTCCTTGTTCTTCCCACACTTACACCATACCCATCTACAAATGCTGGATGATTGGGAAAAAGATCACGCCATTTACTAACACCAAATTCACCACCCCATCCGTTTTTAGTTCCTGCATACTGTTCATCGAATCTACTACTAAACCTGCTTATACCAGTAAGTTTTAACCAATCATAGGGCGTAGCACTCATTTTAAGCTGAAAGTTATATCGTTTCATCTTTGCATCCTGAATATTTTGAATTTTATCCCTCTCATAAATTCTTCCTGACATAAACACAGTTAATTTATCGGATCCACCTGATACGGATATATTATTTATTTGATGGGGTCTCCTATCCTTAAACAGGACATCATAAAAATCGGTATTTTCAAAGAATTTATAGGTTCCGTCTGGCTGTTCTTCATAATAAGGCTCTATCTCGCCATTCCCGACTTGTTCGGCAATTTCCCAATCTTCGTCATCATAACACACATAACAACCACTATGATAGGACCCAATTGCATCATCTACCCAACGAGCATAGGTATAGGGATTAGTAACAAAATCTGTACGGGCAGTATTTGTTGTAAAACCGGTATTATTAGAATACTGAACATTAAACTCACCTTCCTTTCCGGATTTCGTAGTTATTAAAACAACTCCAAAGGAACCACGGGAACCATAAATAGCGGCAGATCCCGCATCTTTTAAGACAGTAACACTTTCAATGTCATTTGGATTAATGTTCGCAATATCTCCCTCTATCCCATCAACTAAAACAAGAGGAGACCCACCGTTTATTGAATTAAAACCACGAATATTAATCTCTGGAGTCGCTGACGGATCACCCCCAGATGAAGATCTAATATTTAAACCAGGCACAGCTCCTTGCAAAGAACTTGCGATATCTGCAGATGGACGAGTTGCGATATCCCCTATATTTGCTGTACTAACTGCCCCAACAAGGTTCTCTTTTTTCTGAGTACCATACCCCACAATCACAATTTCATCTAAGCTTTTAGAATCTTTTTTCATCTTTACTTCAAAGGTAGACTGATTGTTAATAGTAATTTCTTGGGTTTTATAACCTAAAAAGGAAAAAACCAAGGTGGTTTGAGGTCGGTCAGGTACATTTAAGGAAAAGTTACCATCAAAATCCGTTACTGCACCAATAGATGCGTCCTTTAACTGTACGGTGACACCAGGGAGAGGAAGGCCATTTTCATCAGCTACACTGCCCGAAACACCTCGCTCCTGAGCCCAGGATTGCCATGATATTAGCAGAAATGCTATCAAAAATGTTCTTTGTAAAATTTCTTTCATAATAAACCGAATTTAATTTAGTGATTTTAAAAGTGTAAATAAAAAGTTTTACATCCAATGCGAGATAAAGCAAAAGTTATGGAAACATTAATTTTAACTAATAATGCTCCATATATGGCAATCGTTTTCGTTGACAGCTATTTTTTTCTTTAATTGCACCTTATGAGATAATTAATATTTTCAAATATAACTAATAAAAACTAAAGGAAACAAATAAAAATAAAAAAAAACATAATTTTGTTTTTATATGTTTTTCTTAATTGTATTTTTGAAAAAAAATAATTTTCTTATGGTAAACGAAACAAATAGTAATTATTTCAATCGAAATTTATTCTTAAAACAAACTAAGGAGTTTTCCAAGCCATGGGATGTTATCGTCATAGGAGGAGGGGCAACCGGTTTAGGTGTTGCACTTGATGCTTCTTCACGGGGTTATAAAACATTACTTCTTGAACAAGCCGATTTTGCAAACGGAACATCTAGTAGGAGCACAAAATTGGCTCACGGCGGTGTAAGATATTTAGCTCAGGGAAACATTAGTTTAGTAAACGAGGCACTAGTTGAAAGGGGCTTAATGATAAAGAATGCACCACACCTTGTGAAAATGCTTCCCTTTATTATACCTAGCTATCATTGGTGGGAAAAAGGCTTTTATGGTTTAGGACTCAAGATATATGACTGGATGGCTAGAAAATTTAGATTAAATAAAACAAAACTCATCTCAACAAAGTCTGTACATGAATTCATGCCTCAATTGAAAGTAAAGGGTTTAAAAGGAGGAGTCTTGTACTATGACGGACAATTTGATGACGCAAGACTAGCGGTTAATTTGGCGCAGACTTGTGCTGAAAGAGGAGGAGTTCTCTTAAATTACATTAAAGTTTATAAATTAAAAAAAAATGAGGAAGGAATAATATCGGGTGTAATAGCTAGAGACCTTTTAAATGATGAGGAATTAGATCTTAATTCAAATGTAGTGATCAATGCTACCGGAGTTTTTGTTGATGATATTTTGGGTATGAATGCAGTTATAAAGACTCCAATGATAAAAGTAAGTCAAGGAATCCATTTGGTATTGGATAACTCCTTTTTTAAAGGTGACCATGCGCTTATGATTCCTTCTACCACGGATGGACGTGTCCTATTTGCCGTGCCATGGCATGGACATGTTTTGGTGGGTACCACAGATACTCCTCGAAATAGTATAAGTTTGGAGCCAATCGCCCTTAAAAGCGAAATTTCTTTTGTTTTAGAAACCATTGGCAGCTACTTAGAAAAAAAACCCACTGAGAAAGATGTTCTAAGTGTATTTGCAGGTCTTAGGCCCTTGGTAATGCCAAGCAAAGAAAAAGGAACAAAAAAAATCTCCAGGGATCATAAACTTTTCACTTCTTCTTCGAAATTAATTACTATTACCGGGGGAAAATGGACCACTTATAGAAAAATGGCTGAAGATACGATTGATGAAGCAATCAATATAGGGAATCTGGAGAAAAGGCCTTGTGTCACCCAAACATTAAAAATTCATGGATATAAAAAGCCAAAAAAATTATTCCATTATCTTGATATTTATGGAAGTGATGCCCCTTTAATACAAGGATTAGCTTGCGATGTGGTTGAACTAAGAGAGAAAATTCATCCGACATTCCCTAATATTAAAGCGGAAGTGGTATGGGCTGTAAGAAATGAAATGGCAATGACAATTGAAGATGTTCTGGCAAGAAGGTTAAGGATTTTATTCTTAAATGCAAAAGTTGCCATTGAAATGGCACCGGAAGTAGCCCGGTTAATGGCTATGGAACTTAAATATGATGAAACCTGGCAGGAAGCCCAGATTAAAAGTTTCACAAAAGTAGCTCATAACTATTTAACTGTACCATATAATTTAAAGCCCTCGAATATCTCAACAATCTGAATCTAATTTACCACTATGACACAATATATCCTCGCATTTGACCAGGGAACAACAAGCTCACGAGCAATAGTATTTAATCGAAAAGGAGAAACCGTTGCAGTCGCGCAAAAGGAATTCGGCCAAATATTTCCGAAACCTGGTTGGGTGGAGCATGACCCTGCAGAGATCTGGTCAACTCAAATAGGTGTTGCTGCAGAAGTGGTTTCAAAAAGCAAGTTGAAATCTGAAAACATTGAAGCCATTGGAATAACCAACCAAAGGGAAACAACAATTGTCTGGGACAGAGAGACCGGGGAACCGGTTTATAACGCAATTGTGTGGCAGGACAGACGAACTGCCGATTATTGTGATCAACTTTTATCTGAAGGCCTTGAACCAATGATAAGAGAAAAAACAGGTTTGGTCATTGATGCTTATTTTGTAGCAACGAAGGTGAAGTGGATCTTAGATAATGTAGATGGTGCCAGAAAAAAAGCTAACGAAGGGAAATTGATTTTTGGTACTGTAGATTCCTGGCTGATCTGGAACCTTACTGATGGGAAGAAACATATAACGGATATTACCAATGCCTCCCGTTCCTTACTTTTCAACATTCACAACCTTTCCTGGGACCAGGAATTACTGGATCTTTTTGAAATACCAAACAGTATGCTTCCTGAGGTTTGTCCATCTAGTGGGAAATTAGCCGAAACTTCGGGAAGTATTTTTGCTAAAAAGATCCCGATCACCGGAGTTGCGGGTGATCAACACGCGGCTTTATTTGGTCAAATGTGCACAGAGGAAGGTATGGTTAAGAACACCTATGGTACGGGGTGTTTTATGTTAATGAACATCGGGACAAAACCAATATTATCAAAACATAAGCTTTTAACAACCATCGCCTGGCAGATCGGCGATGAGGTAAAATATGCTCTCGAAGGAAGTATTTTTGTAGCTGGGGCAGTAGTGCAATGGCTTCGTGACGGGCTTGGTATAATCTCCTCGGCAGAAGAAATTGAGGAACTTGCATTAAAGGAGGCTTCAAGTGATGGAGTTTATCTTGTTCCGGCTTTTGCAGGACTTGGAGCACCTCATTGGGACCAACATGCGAGAGGGACTATTGTGGGATTGACCAGGGGTTCCAATAAAAGTCATATAGCACGGGCAGCCCTTGAAAGTATTGCTTTTCAAACTGTAGATGTTCTCAATGCTATGGAAGCCGATTCCGGGGTTCAAATCAAAGAGCTCCGGGTAGATGGCGGTGCAACTGCAAATAAACTTCTAATGCAAATTCAATCTGATGTTCTTAATACCAAAATTGTAAAACCTGAAACTACGGAAATTACCGCCCTAGGTGCAGCTTATTTGGCCGGGTTGGGGATTGGTTTCTGGAAAGATATACCCGAGATAAGAGAAAAATGGAACATAAAAGAATCCTTTTTTCCGGATGAAAATTCTCCCAGGGAGAAGATGTTAGAGGGATGGAAAACAGCTGTGGATGCAACTATAGCCTGGTCGAAAAAAACAGAATTAAATAACAATATATAAAATGACGGATTTTACGGCTGAATTTATTGGCACCCTAGTGCTGATTTTACTTGGAAATGGGGTGGTTGCAAATGTTGTACTTCATGGAACAAAAGGAAATAACGGTGGCTGGATCGTAATTACCACCGGATGGGCATTGGCCGTTTTTACGGCTGTCGTGATAGCCGGTCCATACAGTGGGGCGCATATTAATCCTGCTGTTACTCTTGGACTTGCCATTGCAGGTAAATTTTCCTGGGCTGCTGTTCCGCTTTTCATCAGTGCCCAAATACTTGGCGCAATGGCCGGGAGTTTGCTGGTGTGGGGCATTTATAAACATCATTTTGATGCCACTAAGGATTCTTTACTTCAGTTGGCTGCATTTAGTACGGGACCCGCAATAAGACACAAATTTTCAAATATTTTAAGTGAAATAGTTGGAACCTTTGTTTTAGTATTTGTGATATTTTATGTTTCAAATCCAGTAATAGGAATAGAACAGGAAGAAACCCCGATTGGGCTTGGTTCTCTTGGTGCAATTCCTGTAACACTCCTGGTATTTGCCATAGGATTATCATTGGGAGGGACAACCGGTTATGCAATTAATCCCGCAAGAGATTTTGGTCCCCGAATTGTACATTCTGTAGTTCCTATCAAAAACAAGTGCAAAAGTGACTGGGGATATGCCTGGATCCCCATATTAGGACCAATAATAGGGGCCGCTTTAGCCGCAGTCACATATCTAATTTTAAGTTAACTTAAATTAATGAAAAGACCAATGGATGATTTAAAGCTTCACATCTTCAGAAAAAAATTGTTATTTTTTGTTCTTATTGCCTTTTATTCTGGCTTTTATAGTTGCTCCTCAAATGATGAGCGGGTTGAAATTGTTCAGGAAAGAGAAGAGGTTTTGCCACTTAGGACTGAGGAACTGGAGTCACCATATGTTCTGTTTACCGATCCTAAAAAAATCTCGGTGGGTTCAAATTCAACAATAATTATGGACAGGTTGGTTAATTTCATTAATGCTGCCCCCGAAGGTTCCACCGTACATATGTCCATTTTCCTATTTGAGTATAGGCCAGTTGTAAATGCCTTGAAGAATGCTCATTCCAGGAATGTAGATTTGCACATTATGGCCGATGCCAGCAGTAGAAGTAGTAATAGTGGAACTCTTAAGGAATTAAGGGACTTGGGTGAAGGGGTGGAGATTGTCGAAATAAGGAATGACGCAAGTTCTATTGCAATTAACCACAATAAATTCGTTATTTTTTCTAAACTCACAACAGACTCCGGTGAAGTAAATAATGTGATATATCAAACCTCTCATAATTTTGTAGGTTCGGGAATGAAAAAAATTCAGGATGCTCAAATTTTAATAGACAGAGAAGTGTACAATGCTTATTACAATTATTGGCAAAATATGAGTGTGTTGGGAAGTGGAGGAATGATTAATTATGAGTATTCAGAATATAATAATGACCAGGAGGATCTGGAAATATTATTCTATCCAAAGAGGAAAAATGGCAGTAGGTATGGGGAGGATACAGTAATTGAATTATTAAATTCAATCACGGAACCTCAGGAAACTACTATCACTATTGGCATGTCTGACTGGTCCGATTCCCGGGTTCATATTGTAGATAAGCTTAGTGAACTTTTAACAGCAGGGGCAACAATAGAAGTTATAACTAAAAGTGGTAAAGGAGACGTTATAAATCAAGCACTTAGGAACCTTGAGCAAAACGGAGCATACGTAAAAATGTTCAACATGGAGAATAACGGAATTCAAAAAATAAACGTTCACATAAAGGTAATGTTGATTGAGGGAGTTTTCCAGGGTGAAAATACTACTATTGTAATGACAGGAACCCAAAACTTTACCAACAATGCAATTTGGAACAATAACGAAATTTCTTTACTCTTTTACAATCACAATTTTTTTGAAACATACAAACAGTATTTTGAAGTTCTAAAAGATCTTTCGGGGATAGAAATTCCGCAGTAATCAATCACAGGCTCAGAGATGCTACAAATAAATTTATCCCGGCTTGACTAAAAAAATAAACCGTTAAATAATGAAAAATTTTATCTTTTACTTGTTGGCCATCTTTATGATGATTTTTGTTGCAGGATGTAAAACTCAGTCAACCCCCGCGTCCCCCATGGATGTTGTGGAAGGATCTTTCCCTCCTTTTCTGCACGAAGGACATAGAGGTGCCCGGGGCCTGATGCCCGAAAATACTATCCCCTCCATGATCAAAGCCATAGAAGAAGGATCAAATGTTATTGAACTGGACGTCCATGTAAGTAAAGATAATCGGGTGGTGGTAGCTCATGATCCTTATATAAACAGAGAGTTCAGCCTTATGCCTAACGGGGAGGAGATTCCTAAAGAGGATGAGAAGAAGTATTTGATTTACCAAATGGATTATTCGGAAATTCGTCAATTTGATGTTGGTTCAAAATTCCGTAGTGAATATCCGGATCAGAAAAAAATGAAAGCTTACATTCCTCTGCTCGGGGAGCTTATAGATTCTGTAGAGCAATTTATTTCAGATAAAAAATATCCTTCCGTTATCTATAATATTGAAGTAAAAGCGGAAGTGGACAAGGATGGTTTCTATCAACCCACTCCTGAAAAATTCATAAATCTGGTAATGGAAGTGGTTAAGGGAAAAAATTTAAATAATAATAGGTACTATCTTCAATCTTTTGATATAAGGCAAATCCAGCAGGTAAATAAAAATTATCCCGATGTTGTTACTGGGTTTTTGACAAGTAATAAGGATATGACTTTTGAAGAAAATCTTCAAAAAATAGGGTTTATACCACAAATTTATAGTCCGAATTTCAACCTTGCCAAACCTGAATTGATAGAAAAAAGCCATCAGAAAGGGATGAAATTCGTCCCCTGGACTGTTAATGAAATAACAGATATGGAGAGATTAATCCAGATGGGGGTTGATGGAATTATTACTGATTATCCAGATAGGTTGACCGATGTTCTCAGGAAGTAAAAATGTTGGGGTTTTGACGAGTATCTTTTATGGATTGTAGATGATTGATAATTACATTCTAATAGAAAGAATCCAAGGCTTGAAAAGATTCCCTAATTTATCCTCTCTTTTCCCAGGTTAACAAATAAATTTAATATAATTATTCAAATATGCAGCGCGGACCTTTATTTCTAATATTATTCGTTTTTAGCCTTCTATCAACAGCCCAGGAAATTAATTCTTTGATACGTGAGGAAAAACCAAAGCTTGTTGTAGGTATCGTAGTTGACCAAATGCGGTATGATTATCTTACACGTTTCTGGAATAAGTATAGTGATGATGGATTTAAGAGGTTGATTAACCACGGATTTAACTTTAAGAATAACCACTTCAATTATGTTCCTACTTATACCGGCCCTGGCCACGCTTCGGTTTTTACAGGAACTGGCCCTTCAAATCACGGGATCATAGGTAATAATTGGTATGATAAATTTATCGGTCAAGAGGTTTATTGTACACAAGATGATAGGGTCAGTTCGGTAGGAACCGATTCCCCAGCAGGGAAAATGTCACCTCACCGTATGAAAACTACTACAGTTGCCGATCAAAATAGATTACATACCCAAATGAAAGGAAAAACTATAGGCGTAGCCTTAAAAGATCGAGGGTCTATTTTACCTGCAGGCCATACTGCGAATGCTGCCTATTGGTTTCATGGGGAAGATGAAGGTAATTGGATATCGAGCTCTTTTTATTTAGATAAATTGCCTAAATGGGTAAAAGATTTTAATGAGTCTGGGATTGTTGGCTCATATCTTAAACCCTGGACCACTTTATATGATATTGATAAATATGAGGAAAGTGGGGAAGATTTAAATGTATTTGAATCTGGTTTTAATGGGATGGAAAGTGCTGTTTTTCCTTATGATCTTAAATTTCTGGCGCCCGCTAATAAAGGTTTTGATCTGTTAAAAACAGTCGCTTATGGAAATGACTTAACCTTAGATTTTGCGTTGGCTGCGGTTAAAGCCGAAGAACTAGGAAAGGATGAATACACTGATTTTTTAACTCTTAGTTTTTCCAGCCCCGATTATGTGGCTCATAATTTTGGTGTCAACTCAAAGGAAATTCAGGATACTTATTTAAGGCTGGATCTAAATCTGGCCAGACTTCTAAAAGAATTAGATGAATTTGTAGGGGAAGGAAATTTTACAATTTTTCTTACCGCTGATCATGGAGGGGTACATGTTCCTTCCTATTTAAAATCTCTGAAAATTCCCTCAGGGTATTTTGATCCTAATGATTTTGAAAAACGGTTAAGAATATTTCTTGATGAAAAATTTGAAGGAGATAATCTTATTCGAAATATTTCAAATAACCAGATATTTTTAAATTATGGGGCCTTGCACAAAAATGATATAAATCACGATGAAATTGAAAAAGTCCTTGCACAATTTATCTTACAGTTGGATCAGATTGATAAGGTTTATACCCGTTCTCAAATATCTAAAGGTGGTTTTTTGAAAGGTATTGAAGCGGATATTAAAAATGGATTTAATCAAAAAAGGAGTGGCGATGTCATTTTTATTCTTGATCCTGCAACAATTATTTATCCCCTTACCGGATCTACTCACGGAAGTGGGCATATGTATGACACTCATGCACCGCTGATATTTTTTGGCGCAGGTATAAAACAAGGCAGTACTACGCAGAGATCCGAAATCACAGATATTGCACCTACCATTTCCGCATTATTAGGAATAAGTTTTCCGAATTCGTCAACAGGAAAGCCTTTAAATATCATGCTAGATAAATAAAAAAGTATTAGAGCCTTAAAATTCTTAGGAGATTATACAATCGATACTTTAATTCCAATATCCCCCAGGGTTTTCTTTGTAAAATCAGAGATTCCGCTGTCCGTGATAATTTCATCTATTAACTCAAATCCGCAAATTCTTCCGAATCCCCGTTTACCAAATTTAGTGGAATCTGCCAAGACAATCGTTTTTTGAGAAACATTGATCATTTTCCTGTTCAGATGCGCCTCCATAACATTCGTTGTGGTCAATCCAAATTCCAGGTCAATCCCATCTACCCCTAAAAACAATTTGCTACATGAAAAATCACTAAGATTATTCTCTGCATAAATTCCCGTTACCGAAGAAGAACGTTTTCGAAGCAACCCCCCCAATAGAATAACCTCAATTTCTAGGTGCTCGTTTAATTCTAGTGCCACATTAAGTGCTGAAGTAATAACTGTGAGATTTTCCTGCGGTTTAATATGTTTAGCCATATAATAAACTGTAGTTCCAGAGGCGATTAAAATCGAATCATTGGCCGTTATCATTCCTGCACCAACAGCTCCGATTTTGGTCTTCTCAGAAAGATGAATCTTCCCCTTCTCGTCTACGTGTCTATCAGTTGCATAAGGATTGTTAAGGGTAGCTCCTCCATGCATTCTATACAATAACCCTTTCTCTTCTAATAGTTTAAGATCTTTTCTGGCGGTAACGGGGGAAACTTTAAAATCATCACAAAGGTCCTGAACCTTTATTTGCCCCTCTTTATTAATTCTTCGAATAATTTCCTGATGTCTTTCAATTGTGTTCATAAGGGGATTTAAAATTAGATTGCATAAAACAAAAAAAATAAAATATATAAATTTCCTTAACTAAAATATGGAATAATAGATATCATGCAAATAAGGGATATTTTTAAAATTTACTTCAATCCATCGCTCTACATTTTTCCTAGATTAAGGAATCAATTTGGAAATTTTAAAGGAATTGATTAAATATTTAAATAAACCATTATAATTTAACTCCAATATTTAAAATCCCTTTTTTAAGTAATCAGGTTTTAAAACTGAAAACCTCATTTACTTCCTCTTCCCATTTTCCATTCCGATATGCGAAAGATAAACAATCATACAATTGGGGCCTATCGCAACCTTTTAAATCAGTAAGTGTAAAGTTTCACCACATTGTTAATGGCATTTCAACCCTTTCGGGGGTTTTCTTTGAAGGCGTAGCCGTAAAAGAAAACCCCCGAAAGGGTCAGATAAAAAAGTTGATTATTTTTGTTTAACGAAAATAAAAATAATTATGCAACAAATCTATCATTTCAATGCCACTACGAATATAAATATTCGTACTCAAATTCAAACTAATT
>Ga0209414_1000324_pt1 | contig 22873 bp, 29 predicted proteins | sample LakVidmifraction_4_FD_181154 | JGI IMG/M metagenome (GOLD analysis project Ga0209414, IMG submission 181154) | Hypersaline microbial communities from Lake Vida, Antarctica - Brine Hole Two &gt;0.2 micron (SPAdes) (version 2) | ecosystem: Environmental > Aquatic > Non-marine Saline and Alkaline >...
GGCTGGCTGGCTGGCTGGCTGGCTGGCTGGCTGGCTGGCTGGCTGGCTGGCTGGCTGGCTGGCTGGCTGGCTGATGGCGCCCGGCATGGGGGGGGAGGGGGAGGGCGGTTCGTGAAAATTTACAGGACCCCCCAACCCTCTGAAAAAAGTAAAATGACAATTAGTGCCTACAATGACGACGCCAACTTCCAACAAGGAAAAAAGATGGAACTGACAGTGAAAAAAAGAGGCCGACCCGTCAAAATGACAATCCAGCGGTACGCTGAAAATCCGCCAGCGGTGCTGGCTAAGACCGATCACCAGCGTTTGAAGGAGCTAAAAGAGTTGATGATTCGTTCCGGCGGCAAAGACGTTGCGGAAAAAGTCATACAGATAGCGCTGAATGATGAACACCCGGGGCAGATGGCGGCGCTTAAGATGTGTATGGACAGGACGTTGCCGGTCAGCATCTTTGAGAAAGACAAGAGCCAAAGGAGCGCTATCAGCATCACCATTAGTGGTTTGGGTGTGCCGGAGCCAGTTGTTATCGACAACGGGGATATAACGGATGTCTGATTTGAACTTCTCGCTGTTGCCGTGGCAGCAAACGGTATTTTCTGACACGACAAGGTTTAAAGTCATCGCAGCCGGACGGCGGTGCGGTAAGTCGCGCTTGGCTGCGACGACGCTAATTATTGAGGCGCTGAAATGCCCGCTGGGAAGCGCTGTCTTGTACGTCAGCCCGACGATGGGGCAGTCGCGTCAGATTATCTGGGACTTGCTGCTGGAGTTGGGGAGGGACGTCATCCAGTCTAGCCACGTCAACAACTTGGATATTACGCTGGTTAACGGCGCGCGGATATACGTGAGGGGCGCGGACAGGCCGGACACGCTGCGGGGGGTTTCTTTGACATACGCGGTGCTGGACGAGGTGGCCGACATTAAGCCAGAGGCTTGGGAGCAGGTCATCCGGGCGTCTTTGTCGGATCGCAAGGGTCGGGCGATGTTTATTGGTACACCAAAAGGGCGAAACTGGTTCCACGACTTGTGGAAGCTGGGGCAGGACGAGCAGGACAAAGACTGGAAGAGCTGGCACTTTACGACAGCAGACAATCCGCTGATTGACGCGGCGGAGATTGAGTCAGCTAAGAAGACCCTGAGTAGCTTTGCGTTTAAGCAGGAGTATCTGGCGTCTTTTTCGAATGCGGGCGCTGACATGTTCAAGGAGGAGTGGATTAAGTACGGCGAAGAGCCGGAGTACGGCAGCTACTTTGTGGCGGTTGACTTGGCAGGGTTTGAGGAAGTGGCCAAGCAAGCGGCTAATAGTAAGAAGCGGCTGGATGAGTCGGCTATTGCGGTGGTCAAGGTGACGGATGACGGCAAATGGTTTGTGAAAGCAATTGAGCATGGGCGGTGGGACATACGGGAGACAGCCGCTAAGATACTGCTGGCGATGCGGGAGTATCGACCACTGAGTATTGGCATCGAGAGAGGGGCGCTGAAGAACGCTGTACTGCCGTACTTGTCGGACTTGATGCGAAAAAACAACGTGTACAGTCACATTGTGGATTTGACGCACGGCAACCGCAAGAAGACTGACCGGGTGATCTGGTCGTTGCAGGGACGATTTGAACACGGTAGAATCATACTCAACAGCAAAGAGGACTGGGACGACTTTGTAGATCAGTTGCTGATGTTTCCCTCCCCCGGCGTCCACGACGATCTCTGCTTTGCAGCCGGAACAATGATTTCTACGCCGGATGGAGCCAAGCCTATTGAGTCGCTAAAAGTTGGCGACTGGGTGCATACGCCAGAAGGTAATCGCCAAGTTACAGCCGCAAAGCTAACCAACCCCACGGCGCAAGTCTACTCATTAAACGATGGCGCGTTGGTAGGCACGGGCAACCACCCAATCATGACGAACAATGGATGGAAAGACTTGTGCGAACTGGAAAAAGATGATATTCTTGTGTATCAACACAGCAGGAGTTCATCATGGCTTTTCCAAGCAAAGAAGGTATTGTCAAAGAAACGGTTATCTTTAACGGCTACCGCTACAACCGCTACCCTGAAGCTAAGAAGCTGGCTCACCGCAGGTACTTCACCAAAGGAGGAGGCGGCTTTCTGCATAGGGACACTTGGCTTTTCCACAACGGGCCGATTCCCGAAAAGCATCACATCCACCACAAGGACGGAAATTGGTCAAATAACGACATCTCCAACTTGGAGTGCTTACCTGCTGCCGATCACCACAAAGAGCACAGCGAAGACCGCAGCCGCAACGCCAAACGGCCTGAACAACTGGCGCACTTGGCTTCAATCAATCACATGGCTAAGGCTTGGCATAGTTCTGAAGAGGGGAAAAAATGGCACTCCGAAAACGGCAAGGCTGTTTGGGCTAGTCGGGTTAAAGTTGCGCACACTTGCCAACAATGCAGCCTTGCGTTTGAGTCTTTCAAGCCAACAAAAGTTTACTATTGCTCAGGTAAATGCGCGGCAACTGCGTGGAGAAAAGCGCACCCTGACTATTACAGCGCTAAAAGCAAGGCATCCCGTTTATAATTTGTCGGTAGCAGGGGCCAAGTGTTACTATGCCAACGGAATACTTGTCCATAACTGCGACGCGCTCGCGTACATTGACCAATTGGCTGTAACCAGTTATTTTCAGGACGATGAAGAAAATGACTCTTGGCAACCTCAAGATATAATTGCGGGCGTCTGACCCCTTAAAGTAGAGGCCAAAAATGGATCAAAACAAGTTCGACGAACCTTCACAGAACGACAAGGACTTAACGGCCTTTGTTATAGACCACTGCACACGCTGGCGAGACTATCGAGATACCAACTTTTTGCAGAAGTATCTTGAGTATGAGCGTATTTTTCGTGGTGAGTGGGCGTCTGAGGATAAGACTCGTGAATCAGAGCGCTCGCGCATTGTGACGCCAGCCACTCAGCAGGCCGTCGAGACGCGGCACGCCGAGGTTATGGAGGCCATCTTTGGACAAGGTGAGTTCTTTGACATTGAGGACGACTTGAAAGACGTCAACGGCGACCCGATGGACGTCGAGATGCTCAAAGCGCAACTCATGGAAGACTTCAAGCAGGACAAAATCAGAAAAGCTATCGACCAGATCGAATTGATGGCTGAAATCTATGGCACAGGTATCGGCGAGATCGTGGTCAAGACTGAAAAGGTGTTTGAGCCATCGACGCAAGCTATCCCTGGCCAGACTGAACAAGCAGCCATTGGCGTTGTAGAAAAACAACGTATCGCTGTCAAGATCATGCCCGTAAACCCCAAGAACTTCTTGTTTGACCCTAACGGGACGAGCATCGACGACTGTATGGGTGTGGCAATTGAGAAGTATGTCGGTATTCAAAAGGTTGTTGAAGGTATGGAGAAGGGCATCTACCGTAAGGTGGATATCACCACCGACTCGGAAGACAACGATCTGGAACCAACGCAAGAAGTCACTCAGTACAAAGACGAAAAAGTGCGCCTGCTGACGTACTACGGGCTAGTGCCTCGCTCGTACCTGCTGGAAAAAGACGAGGAATTGGTAGAACTATTCCCAGAAAACTCAGTAGCTGATGACTACAGCGACATGGTTGAAGCCATTGTTGTAATAGCTAACGACGCTACGCTTCTGAAAGCGGAAGAAAATCCGTACATGATGAAGGACAGGCCGGTTATCAGCTACCAAGATGACACGGTTCCTAACCGTTTGCTTGGTCGCGGCACGGTTGAAAAGTCGTACAACATGCAAAAGGCGATTGACGCTCAGGTGCGTAGCCACTTGGACAGCTTGGCGTTGACGACCAGCCCTATGATGGGCATGGACGCTACTCGCCTACCTCGCGGCGCTAAGTTTGAAGTCAAGCCGGGCAAAGCGTTTATGGTAAACGGCAATCCAGCGGAGATTCTCTACCCCTTCAAGTTTGGCGAGACCAGCCTAAACAATCTGAACACGGCTAAAGAGTTTGAGCGTATGCTGCTACAAGCCACTGGCACGCTGGACAGTCAAGGCATGGTTAGCCAAGTCGCGCGCGACGGTGGCGGCATGAATATGGCGGTGGCTACGATCATAAAAAAGTACAAGCGCACGCTGGTGAACTTCCAAGAGGACTTTTTGATCCCGTTTATCCAGAAGGCAGCGTTTCGCTACATGCAGTTCGACCCGGAGCGCTACCCTTCAGTGGACATGAAGTTTGTCCCAACGGCTACGCTGGGAATTATTGCCCGTGAGTACGAGCAGCAGCAGTTTATCGGCCTTTTGCAGACGCTTGGCCCAAATACTCCAGTCTTACCGCTGATTCTCAAAGGCATCCTTAACAATTCCAGTTTGAGTAACCGTGGTGAGTTGATGGCAGCGCTTGACCAGATGAGCCAGCCTAATCCAGAAGCCCAACAGATGCAGCAGATGCAGCAGCAACTCGCTATGCAAGCGGCTCAAGCTAGTATTGCGGTGCAAACGACCCAAGCAGAGCAGAATCGGGCAGAAGCTCAGAAGCTAATGACTGAAGCGCAGCTTATGCCGCAAGAAGTGCAGGCTAAAATTATTGCATCGACAACCAAGAACCTCCCAGCCGGTCAAGAGTCGCAAGAGTTTGATAAGCGGGTCAAGATTGCAGAGTTGATGCTCAAAGAAGCAGACATTAAGAACAAGTCCAAGATCGTTGAGCTTCAGATGGCCGAAAAGCAAAACAGAGTTAGCGGGATGGAAGAAGATTTCCTTACCCAACTTACTCAGGAGTTGAGCAATGGACGTTGAAAGCCTAGCCAAGCAGCTAATCCTCAAGGGTATGACCGATGAGCAGCAAAAAGCTGTTCTTGACTCAATCAAGGGGACGATGGAGCAAAGCCGTAAACTGCAAAAGCAGCGCGTCGGCGAGCAAGCTACGCTTGTCATCCAAGCACTAAAGAAAATTGAGTCAGATATCACTAGCCGCTACGATGCGCTTGGCAACAAGATAACGCAGCGGGTCGGCAGCATTAAAAACGGCGTAGACGGCGCAAAGGGTCGTGATGGCGTCAACGGGCGCGATGGCAAAGCGGGGCGCGACGGCTCGCAAGGGTCAAAAGGCACTGATGGGCTGGCGGGTCGTAACGGCTTGGACGGCGAGAACGGCGTATCGGTCACTGACGCACACATCGACTTCGATGGCTCGCTGATTATTAGCCTATCGTCCGGCCAAGTGCTGAACGTGGGTGAGGTAGTAGCTCCTGACTTGGCTGAGAAGATAAAAGTCATCACCAACGGCGGCGGCACAAGCCAACAGGTGCTTGACACGCTTATCAGCCTTCAAACGCAGATCAACAACATTTACCCAAGCCAAACGGGTAACGCGGGCAAGTTCTTAACAACCAATGGAACGAATGTTTCGTGGTCACAAGTGGCAGGCGGCTTAGACTATCAAGGCACTTGGAACGCATCTGCCAACACGCCTACCTTGGCAAGCGGCGTCGGCATAAACGGCTACTACTACATTACAAACACAGCCGGTTCAACCAATCTAGACGGCATTACTGACTGGCAGATTGGTGATTGGCTGCTGTTTAACGGCACAGTTTGGCAAAAGATTGACCAGTCCAACACAGTTGTTTCAGTAAATGGGCAAGTCGGTATCGTTGTCTTGTCAACTACCGATGTGGGTGAAGGCTCTCGGCTGTACTACACCGATGCACGCGCTAGAGCAGCTATCAGTGCAGGCACAGGCATTAGCTACAGCAGCGCAACCGGCGTAGTAACTAATTCCGCGCCCGACCAAACGGTAGCGCTTACGCAGGGGGGCACAACAACCATTACTGGTACTTACCCTAACTTCACGATTTCATCTGGCGATCAGTTTAGTGGAACCGTAACGTCAGTAGCTGGGACAGGCTCGGTTAACGGCATTTCCCTGTCTGGCACAGTCACCTCTAGCGGCAGTCTGACGCTCGGCGGCACGTTGTCGGGCGTTAGCCTGACGACTCAGGTGTCTGGCACGCTGCCAGTGGCTAACGGTGGTACGGGCGCTACAACTGCGCCAGCCGCGCTAACTAACTTGGGTGCATACCCGAGTAGTAACCCTAATGGCTACACAACCAACACTGGCACGGTTACATCGGTGGCCACGGGTGCTGGCTTGTCGGGTGGCCCGGTTACATCGGCTGGCACTATTTCGTTGGCCAATACTGCCGTAACTCCAGGCAGCTACACGGCCACTAACATCACGGTGGACGCGCAAGGCCGGATTACCGCAGCGGCTAGCGGCGTAAGTGGGGCGGCGCTGTCAAACGACACCAGCACAGCCACGGACGTATTCCCGCTGTTTGCTAATGCCACGACAGGCACGCCAGCAACAGTATTTACCAGCAACGCAAAGCTACTTTACAGGCCAAGTACGGGTGAACTCAAGTCTAGCGTTTTGAACGCTACGAACGGCATAGTAGTAAACAGCCAAACAGTTGCGGTTAGCTACTCAATTGCAGCAGGCAGCAACGGCATGTCAGTCGGCCCAATAACAGTGGCTTCAGGCCAAACAGTCACAGTTGCATCCGGCTCACGCTGGGTAGTTTTGTAAAGGAGCATTGGGTATGCCAACAATTATTGATGGTTCGGGAAGCGCCACATTTCAAACGCCTTTGCCTTTGCTTCAAGGCGGGACGGGAAGCACCAGCCTACCCGCCGCATCCGGTCGCCTTCTCCGCATCACACGCTTCACCACAGCAGGCAGTGGTACGTGGACAAAACCCGCTGATACGTTGTCGGTGCTAATACGCGCTATTGCTGGCGGTGGTGGTGGTGGCTCTTGTAGGGCTGCTACGGCAGGCGGCGGCGGTGGAGGCGCAATAACAGAGTTGTTCATACCTGTAGCTGCTGCAAGTTATGCGTATGTGGTAGGCGCTGGTGGTGCTGGTGGTGCTGGCGGTGGCCAATTCGCTGCTATTCTTCCTGGTGGCGCTGGTGGTGCTACAACTATTGCAGGTATTGGTGGCGGTGGTGGAGGTGGTGGAGGTGGAGGAGGAGGCGGTACTGGTGGTGTTGGTGGCATCGGTGGTCAATCTAGTGGCGGCACGCAAATAGGCGGTGCTAGTGGCATCGGTGGAATTTATATTGACTCTTCAGCTGTGGGAGTTACCGCTGTCGGTGGCAGTGGCGCGGGTGCTGGTGGTAGTAGCAGTATCGCATCAAGTGGCGGCGCGGCCCGTACATTTGGCGGGGGAGGTGCTGGGGGTTCCAGCCTGCCCGATACCCAAAGCGTTGTCGCAGGTGGAGCAGGCTTTTCTGGCTACATCGAATTACAGGAGTACTCATAATGAGAGCAGCAAAACTAACAAACGGTGTAATCACCGATCTATGGGAAGTCCCTTCACTAACCTGCTTTGAGGGTGTTGAACTAATCGAAGTACCTGACAGCGTTGGCATGGGCGCAACTTACGACGGCACAACATTCACCAACCCTTTACCTCCACCGGACACGCGGACATACAAACAACTTCGCGCTGCTGCTTACCCATCAATTCCAGACCAACTAGACGCTATTTTCCACGGCGGTATTGAAGGCTGGATGGTTGAGATACAAGCGGTCAAAGACGCTTACCCCAAGGAGCCAACATAAATGAGCAGCATTATCACAGCAGGCGATGCAACAAACGGCGTTAGTCTCACTGCCGGAAGTAACGGCACGTTGATTCTGCAAAGCGGTTTGGCTGGAGCCAAGGTTAATGCTTTGGTTTTGGCGGCGACGGGAGCTTTAAGCCTTGCTGGGCAGGCTGTGGGCACAACAGTCGGTGCTGCGGGCGCGGCATCTGCACTTCCCGCCAACCCACTCGGGTATCTCACACTGGTGGTGAACGGTACTACGGTTCGGCTTCCATATTACAACTAGGGAGTTTTAAATGCCAACCATAATTGACTCGAACACGGGCCTAACAACAGGCGCTGTCAACCTAATGGCAGGCGCTTTGCAGCAACTTGACATGACCGCAACCATCGCGGCCAGCGCCATCACTGTTACGCTAAACCGCTGCGCCCTGAGCTTTCACCACACCGTACAGACCGCAGGAACTCCGGTAGTCATTGCCATGCCAACGGCCTTGACTTTGGTAATTGCATCAACTGATTCGTTCGGTGCTGTAACCGCTGACGGTGTTCGTCGGCTGGTCATCCTTGCGTACGACAACGCAGGCACGATTGAATTGGCAGCGTCCTCACTTGCAGGCGGGGTCAACCTTGACGAAGTTGGAGTGATTACCACGGCTGCAACAGCTACCACACTGACGGCAATTAAAGCTGCTGCGGTGCGTACTGGCGTGGCCTACAAGGTTGTTGGGTTTGTTGACGCAACCTTTACGACTGCGGTGGGCTGGGGTTCACTGGTAGTGGTGCAACCGATTGGTGGGCAGGCACTGGCTGCAATGTCTAGCTTGGGATATGGGCAGACTTGGCAGAACTTGACGGCAAGTAGAGCTTTGGGAACTACATACTACAACACCACAGGCAAACCCATTATGGTCGCCACTCGCAACTCTGCATCTAGTGGTGCTCTTGCCCAATTAACAGTGAACGGGGTACTTTTGGCAAACAACGGCCAGTCAATTGGCACGTCAACACTCGCAAGTGCATGTTGGATTGTGCCTCCCGGTGCTTCATACGTTGCAGGCTTAGGCACGCTTGTCGCTTGGTCAGAACTTCGCTAAAAGGAAAAATCATGCACTACAAAGCCCCCGACGATTCCCTGCACTTTCTTGACGATGACAGCTACGCGCATGTCTTGCCTGTTGGCTCTATTGCCATCACGGATGCCGAAGCTGAAGCACTCAGGCCAGTGCCACCAGAGCCAACATACCAACAGCTACGCGCTGCTGAGTACAACCTGAAAAGCACAGGCGAACAATTCGCCATGCAGTATGACGATGCAGTAAACGGCACGACGACTTGGGTGGACTGGCAAGATGAGATCAAAGCTGCGATACCGAAGTGATCTACTTTTGCAATGGCGGTTAAAATTTACCTATTCTTAACTCTTTTGATGCAGGACACATTTAAGATGGCCATCCACGAAAACCCCGGGGCAAGAATTTCGGTCGATTTCAAGCTACCGCTATGGGGTCTGCTGACTTCTTTTAGCTTGGCCTGCTTGATGCTTGCTGGGCTTTATTTCAACGTCCAAGGGTTGACGGTTGCAGTGACGGAACTACAAGTTACGGTCAAAGCGGGTAATGCAGCTTTGGTTAACGTTAGCTCCGAAAACGCAATGCAAAACTACCGCTTGGGCGCAATTGAAGCTGAGCAGTCTAGGATGAACGACATGCTTAGAACTATTCACGCCCGGAGTGGAAGATGACTCCTGAACTGCAAAAATATTACGAAGACCGCTTCAGCATGTGCGCTGAGCAAGGCTGGCGTGACTTGATGGAAGATATCGAAGGTATGCTTGCTGGCGTAAACAATGTGTCTACCATTGCAGATGAAAAAGCTCTACAATTTCGCAAAGGCGAGATTTCAATACTGACTTGGCTGAAAACCTTGAAAGAGATCAGCGAACGAGCGTATGAGGAGCTAAATGAAAAGAATATATGAATTTGTCTGCGATTGCAGCAAACGCACTGAGGCGCTAGTCGATTATGAGACGGCAAGCGTGCAGTGTAAATGCGGTGGGCTTGCTCACCGCGTTATTAGCGCTCCTTCATTTAACTTAGAAGGCTGGTCTGGGCACTTCCCGTCCTCTCATGGGCGGTTTGAGCGCAGGCACACTGAAAAGTTAAGCGCAGAGCGCAAATCCAACTCACAAGCATAACGCCGGGTTGAAATATCCTACAACCATTTTGGCAGGAACCATAATATGTTGATTGAAGACGAACAAGAGCCGCTAGGCGAACTCGAAATTGAACAGAAAAAAGTCGAACTTCCGGATAAGTACCGGGCTAAAAGTTTGGAAGAAGTTGTGCGTATGCACCAAGAGGCTGAAAAGCTGATTGGTAAGCAGGCCCAAGAGGTCGGCGAAGTACGCAAACTTGCAGACGAGTTGCTCAAGCAAAACCTCAGTTCTAAACAGCAACGTGTTCAAGAGGAAGAAACGGAAGTTGACTTTTTTGAGAACCCTCAAAAAGCAGTTCAAACTTCGATTGATAGACACCCCGATATTCTCGCGGCCAGACAAGCTGGCCAAGACTTTAAACGGATGCAGATTCAGCAAAGGCTAACGCAAGAGCATCCTGATTACTCTGAAGTGGTCAACGATGCAGATTTTCAGAACTGGGTGAAAGCGTCACCTGTGCGTCTGGGCATCTACGCAAAAGCCGATGGTGAGTTTGACTATGACTCGGCAAATGAACTGTTATCCACCTTCAAGCAAATTCGTGGCACTCAAGCTAAGAAGTCCGAGCAGGCAAGCGACGCTGTGCGGTCAAAGAGCATGAAAGCCGCTCAAGTTGATGTAGGTGGTTCTGGCGAGAGTTCCAAACGTGTTTACAGACGTGCCGACCTTATTCGTCTCAAGATGACTGACCCTTCTCGGTATGAAGCGCTGAACGATGAAATACTCTCAGCCTATGCTGAAGGGCGTGTACGATAATTTAACTGGAGTTTTTTTATGGCTTATCCTACCCCGCAAGTAACCAACACTACCGCATCAACTTTTATCCCTGAAATTTGGTCTGACGAGATCGTCGCCGCTTACAAGAAAAATCTTGTGATGGCGAACCTTGTTATGAAGATGAATTTCAAGGGCAAAAAAGGCGATACGATTCACATTCCAGCGCCTACCCGTGGCTCGGCTTCTCTAAAAGCATCTTCAACGGCAGTCACCCTGATTGCTGACACGGAATCGGAAGTGCTGGTCAATATCAACCGTCACTTTGAGTACAGCCGTTTCATTGAAGACATCACCGAAGCTCAAGCTCTTGCGTCTATGCGTCAGTTCTACACAACTGATGCTGGCTACGCTCTGAGCCGCGCTGTGGATACCGACCTGATTAACTTGGGTCGTTCATCTAACGGTGGTGCTGGCACTAACGCTTACGCCACTGGCGCTTTCGTTGGCGGCGACGGTACTACAGCCTACGTTGCTGGCAGCAACAACCAAACCGCACTGACTGATGCAGCAATTCGCCGCACCATCCAGCGTTTGGACGACAACGATGTGCCAATGGATCAGCGTTTCTTTGTCATCCCCCCATCTAGCCGTAACACGCTGATGGGCTTGGCTCGCTACACTGAGCAAGCGTTCATCGGCAACGGCGACGCTATCCGCAACGGCGAGATCGGCAACCTGTACGGCATCCCCGTCTTCACTACCAGCAATGCAGACACAACCTCCGGTAGTGCCGCAGCGCGAGTTTGCTTGATGGGTCACAAGGACTCAATGGTTCTGGTGGAGCAAATCGGCATCCGTTCGCAGATTCAGTACAAGCAGGATTACCTGTCTACGCTGTTTACTTCGGACACTTTGTACGGCGTTGCTGCCATGCGTAACGCGGCCTCAGTTGGCGCGGCTAAGTCTGCCTCGTTGTTCGCTTTGGTTGTGCCTGCATAACGACCTAGCCCCTAGGCCACAAGCCTAGGGGCTTTTTAGAAAGAGTTAAAAAATGGCTACTTATCGCTGTTTGCAAAGTGGTAACACGGTAACGTTCACGCAAGCACATGACATTGCAACGATGAAGGGTCACTCCGGCTACGTTCGTGTTGACGAAGAAGACACGCCGCAGAGCAAAGACCTCCCCCTTTTCAGCCCTACGCCCGTAAAGCGTATGGGTCGCCCACGTAAAGCTGCTGAAGGAGTTTGACATGCAAGTAAAAACACCAAAGAAGACTAAGCGAAAGCCGCTGCCTAAGCGTGGTCAGCGCACCGCCACTAACAAGATGGCAATGGCCAACAAGAAATGAGCAAAAGCACTACGCACTACTTGCCGGATGGCAAGGTATATAAGGGTGCAACTCACAAAATGGGTAGCGTCTTAATGAGCGGTGCTAAGCACACTCAGGCCAGCAAAGCGCTAACGCATACTCCAGCTAAGAAAGCGAAGCCCAAATGAAACAAGGTCTGTACAGTAATATTAACGCTAAACAAGCCCGCATCAAAGCAGGCTCGGGCGAAAAGATGCGTAAAGCTGGCGCTAAGGGCGCTCCGACACCGGCTGCTTTCAAGCAGTCAGCTAAGACCGCTAAAAAGAAATGAAGACTTTAGCCGTTTATCCTATAATGCAGGCACTGGCGGCAATCTCAAAGCGCCAGTGAAGTCAGGCGACAACCCTAGATGGGCCTCCTTTTTAGCCAGAATGGGTAGTATGCCTGGGCCAGAATATAAGGACGGCTGTTGTCCGTAAAGGCTTGGGGTGCATCGTCCAAGACAGACGCTAAGGCTAAAGCCAAAGCGATCTCCAAGCGGAATACAACATGACCTACCTTGAACTTATCAATAACGTTTTAGTTAGGCTGCGAGAAACTCAGGTTTCCAGCAGTAACGAAACAACCTATTCCAGTTTAATTGGCCTTTTCGTCAACGACGCGAAGCGCCAGATTGAGGACGCTTACCCGTGGAACGTTCTCGGCCAGACCATCAACGTTGCGACTTCAGCTAGCGTCTACAGCTATTCGATAGTCGGCTCGGGTCAGAAGTTCCAAGTGCAAGACGTCCTCAACGTCACGTCCAATGTCGAGATGCGTAATATTAGCTTTTCCGAGATGAATCGCTACCAGAACTTTGCGACCCCCGGCGTAGGCATCCCAACATTCTATGCTTTTAACGGTGTAGACAATAACGGCGACACTAAGGTGACGCTGTACCCACGGCCAGATGGTGTATACAGCATCCCGTTCTCGCTGACCATTGGCCAACCTACGCTGGTTTCAGAAAGCACCCGTGTGATGGTTCCCGGCACGCTGGTAGCCCAAAATGCTTACGCTCGGGCTTTGGTTGAGCGCGGCGAAGACGGCGGCTTAAATTCATCGGAAGCGTACCAGCTTTACGTTTCAATGCTGGCTAACCACATCGCGCTTGAAGCGACTCGCTATCCTGAATATCAAGAGTTCTTAGCTGTATGAGCCAACCCCTGCAAACCGCCAGCATATCGGCTCCAGGCTTCTTTGGGCTGAACACCCAAGACTCGCCGCTAGATTTGGCGTCTGGATTTGCGCTAGTGGCCACTAACTGCATCATCGACCAGTACGGGCGCGTAGGCTCTCGTAAAGGCTGGTCGCGGGTAAACGCATCCCCCGGCAATTTGGGTGCAAATAACGTAATCGCCATCCATGAGTTAGTGCAGACAGACGGCACGTTGACGGTGTTGTTTTCGGGCAACAACAAACTGTTCAAACTAGACGGCTCAAATGCCGCCGTAGAGTTGACGTATGGAGGTGGGGGTACTGCCCCAACGATTACGGCAAGCAACTGGTCTACGGCGTCGCTTAACGGTATTGCGTACTTCTTCCAGACAGGCCACGATCCGTTAATATTCGACCCTGCGGTTAGCACTACAACGTACCGCCGCGTCAGTGAGAAGGCTGGCTACACCGGAACAGTGCCAAACGCTAATATCGTGATCTCTTCTTTTGGTAGGTTATGGGTGGCTAACACCGCTACTGATAAAACCACGGTTTCATTTTCTGACTTGCTGGCTGGCCACGTCTGGACGACTGGCACGGCTGGCTCACTAAATATCAGTGCGGTCTGGCCGTCTGGCGCGGACGAGGTGCAGGGGCTATCCGCGCATAACGGCTTTCTTATTATCTTTGGTAAGCGTCAGATTTTGATCTATTCGGGCGCTACGACGCCTTCCACCATTACGCTAGCCGATACAGTGACAGGCATCGGCTGCATTGCGCGGGACTCTATTCAGTCAACCGGCAAAGACATTTTGTTCCTGTCTAATTCTGGCGTGCGTTCTTTTGCCCGTACAGTGATCGAAAAGTCTGTACCTCTAGGCGACCTATCTAGAAACGTGCGTAGCGACTTAGTAAACGTTATTGCTGGCGAAACGCTCGGTAACATCAAGTCGGTTTACTCAGAGACAGAAGCCTTCTATCTGTTGACACTGCCTTTTGTCAAAGAAGTTTATTGCTTCGACACCCGCACGCAACTACAAGACGGCTCTTTTCGAGTTACAAACTGGGACTCTATTGATCCAACGGCGTTGCTGTCCAAGCGAGATGGTAGTCTACTGATAGGTAAGAACGGCTACGTCGGCAAGTACGAAACGTACCTAGATTACAACCAGGCGTATCGGATGATGTACTACACCAATCATGCTGACCTCGGCAATCAAAACGTCACGTCAATACTGAAGCGGTTAAAAGTAATTGTTATCGGCGGTACGAATCAGTTTGTCACGATAAAATGGGGTTTTGACTTCGGCACTAACTATTTATCGAGTAACGCGGCAATTCCAACGCAGGGTATTTTTGAGTACGGCGTTGCCGAATACGGCATTTCCAAGTATTCTGACGGCGTGGCGCTGCAAATTTTAGCTGTAAGTGCAAGCGGTAGCGGTAAAATAGTGCAAACAGGCTATGAATCTAACATCAACGGCGCTGCGCTATCTATCCAGCGCATAGAGATTCAATCTAAAGATGGGAAAATGCTGTGAGTAACTACGTTCAAAGTACCAATTTCGCTACAAAAGACGCGCTTCCTTCTGGCGATCCGCTCAAGATCGTCAAGGGCACGGAGATTAACACCGAGTTTGCCAATATTGCTATTGCCGTGGCGACTAAGGCCGATACGTCGTCGCCTACGTTTACGGGAACGCCAACAATGCCAACAGGCACAATCGGCGTGACTCAATCAGTTGGTAACAACGCAACATTATTGGCCACAACAGCATTCGTTCAGGCAGCGCTTCAAGGGCTTACAGTCTTTTACCCGGTAGGTACAGTCTACACCAGCACACTGGCAACTAACCCAGCAATTACATTTGGCTTCGGCACTTGGGTAGCCTTCGGTGCAGGCCGCGTGCTAATCGGTAATGGAGGCGGGTTCTCTGGAGGGGCTACTGGCGGTTCTGCCGATGCAGTTATTGTTAGCCACAGCCACACGGCTACAGTTAGTGATCCGGGACACGCGCATAACTACTCTGCACCCTCCGGCTCAGACGGCGCTATATCCGGCACGGTCGCATTTATTACTGGCGCAGGGAGTTCCTCTACAGGGACGGCAGTAACGGGTATCACAGTATCCAACAGCACAGCAGGCGTAAGCGGCACAAACGCTAACTTGCAGCCGTACCTCGTAGTATACATCTGGACTCGGACAGCGTGATCTCCCACCACTTCAGTGATGGTCTGTACGCCAAGCAAGCGGTTATACCTGCAGGTACGGCCATCTTAAAGCACACGCACGACTTCAGCCACTTGTCAATTCTGGCACACGGCAAGGTTGCAGTAATGCAGGGCGATGAGATTGAAGTAATCCAAGCTCCAGCTTGCATTGAAATTAAGGCTGGTCTGACGCACGGCGTCAAGGCAATAACAGACTGTGTTTGGTTTTGTATTCACGCCACCGACGAGAAAGACCCGTCAAAGGTGGATGACATTTTGATTGGAGTTTAATATGCCGTTTATTGCTGCTGGCGCGTCGTTGCTAGGTGGATTTCTTAGCGGGCGATCTGCCAAAAAAGCCTCGCAAACACAAGCTAACGCGCAAATCGAAGCTGCCCGTATCGCCGCTGAAGAAGCGCGGTTTAGGCCAATCGGCATTACCACGCGCTTTGGCCAGTCTAACTTTGTGCAGGGCAGAAATGGTCGGCTGCAAAGCGCAGGCTACACACTAGACCCACAACTTGCGGGCTTTCAAAACCGCTTTTTGGGTCTTGCCGAAGATGGCTTGTCCCAAGCCGAGCAGGCGCAACAGCAGTTCGCCCCTCTTGGCCAAGCCGCGCAAGGTCTGTTTGGTCTTGGCGAGCAGTACCTAGCTCAGTCTCCGCAAGAAGCAGCGCAGCAATACATGGCTGGTCAGCAGAACTTGCTGGCTCCTAGCCGTGAGCGTCAGTTTGCGCAGCTTCAAAACCAGATGTTCCAGACTGGTCGTGGCGGTCTGTCAGTAGGTGCTACTGGCGAGCGTCCAAGCGGTGCGGCTGGCCTTGGGTCAGCTAACCCTGACTTGGAAGCCTACTACAACGCGATTGCTCAGCAGGACGCGGGCTTGGCGGCTCAAGCTATGCAGGCAGGCCAACAGCAGACGGCCTTTGGTGCTGGTTTGTTCGGCACTGGCGGCAATTTGCTGTCTCAAGGCTTCGGCGGTCAAGCAGCGGCTATGACGCCATTTCAGGCGTACCTACAAGGCGCTACTGGTCTGGAGAGCTTGGGTCAGCAATCGCTGTCATTGGGCGCTTCACTGGGTGGCGGAAACACAGCCAGCGCTCAAGCGCTGCAATCTGGCGGCAACGCTGCGGCGACGTCGATGTTCGCGGCTAATGCTTACAATCCGTTTGCCACGGCTTTGTCTAACGCGGGGCGTACACCGGGTTTTGGGGACGCGGTACGTGGTTTGTTTTAATAGGGAGTAAGACATGGCTGAAATCGTTCAATCCTTGTTCGGCGTTACGCCGCAGATGTATCAACAGCAGCAAGCTAACCAAGCAGATGCTCGGGCGCTGCAATTCGCGCAGCTTAGTCCGTTTGAGCAGGCTAACTTCTCCATTGGCCGGGGGGCGTCTCAGCTTGTCGGCGCTCTAGGTGGCCAAGACCCGCAGCTTCAGATGCTTAGCAGGCGCAATCAAATCGCTCAGCAGATCGACTACAACAACCCAGAATCTATCGCAGAAGGCGCTCGTCTCCTATCGGGTGCTGGGGATAGCCAAGGCGCTATGATGCTGGCCGAAGTTGGTCGCAAGGCGTTAAGCGAGCAGGCATTGGTCACGCAGCGTACCGCAGCAGCAGTCGCCTCCAACGCCTCCGCTGTACGCGAGAGAACAATTGCAACGCCCACTACGCCTGACATCACCAACGCCCGCGCCTTCGCTGATTCGGCGGGGGCACTAGGCTCGCCGGAATACAACGCCGCTTTTATCGCAAAACTTAACGAATTTACAACCAAACCAAAGGACAAAGGCCCGGCGTTTGGGGCTGAACGCGAAGCCGTGTCAAGAGAACTGTTTAACGTACCGTTTGAGAACTTGACGCAAACTCAACAAGCCGTTGTGAACAAGCGAGTTGACGACAGCACTAAAAGTACGGCCAGGGCTGGCGCAACGCAGCTAGTATTGCCCGGACAAAAAGAACTTGTGGACGTGCCTAAGTTCCGCAACACCGTCCAAGCCACGATTGACCCGCAACTTAAAGCGATTAATTCTTCTGACCAAGCACTTACAGCGTTACAAGACTCGCTGGCGACAAACAATTTTGCGTCTTTCCGCGCCGCTCAAGTAATGTTTGCTAGGGCAATTTCGGGTGCTGGCGACTTGAGCCAACGGGAACTGAACGCTGCTGGCGCTGACCCGGCGCTGATTGGCGGCTCGGCTGACTACATATCCAAGTTGTTTACTTCAACGCCGACTGCGGATACCCAACGAAAAATGATTAAGACGCTAGAGGCTATCCGTACTGTAGCTAGCGCTAAAGCTAGAACCGAAGTTGAACAGCAGCGCAAGATTGCGTTAAATTCGCCGGGTTACAACGTTGAGGCAGTAACTCAAGCGCTAACATTCCCTGAGTTGGCGCAAAGGCCAACTGCGGGCGGTAGCGGTGGCAGCATAGCTGAACAGGCAAAAGCAGAACTAGCGCGCCGCGCAAACGCAGGGGGACGTTAAATATGGCCGACTTAAGCAAACTAAGCGACGCTGAACTTGAAGCTATTTCGTCAGGCAACCTAAGCGGGCTATCTGACGCTACACTGCAAATGCTGTCCCAAGGCGACCCGCCGAAGCCAGCGGGCAATTTTCTTGTGGAAGCTGCGCGTAGGGGCGTTGCAAGCCTCCCCGGTTTTCTTGCTGGGGTTGGAGCATTAGTAGGCGAAAGCGGCGCAGGACGAGGTTTGCCCGAGTTGCTTATGCCGCAAGCGCAACCGTCTGGTCGCCCACCAACAGAAGTTTACACAAGCGCTAGAGACGCTGTTCGAGACCCTCTTATGCGCGCTATGGGGTCAACAGGGGCTAGGCCGCAAACGGGCGGACAAAGAATACTTGCCGCAGGCGTTGAAGCTGCTACTGACCCTACGTCGTACCTATTCCCTCCGCTGGCCGCTGTTAGGCGTGCGGGCTTATTCGCTCAATCGCTTTTACGTCCGGCAGAACAAGTTGTTGTAGGGATGGGCGCGGAAGCTGGCAGTCAAGCCGGTGGAGTCGCTGGCGCAAAACTCGGTTCAGAAGGCACTGGCCAAGTCATCGGCAGTCTTTTAGGGGGCGCTGGGGCCGCGCAGGGGGCGGGTACGTTGCTAAGAGCTGCGCCTTTGGCCAGCAAAGGCCTTGACTTGGCTAAAAGTCAATGGGACAAAGTTCGCGGTCTTGTCCCTGAAGATGAAATTCTTAAAGACGTGGATAGCCGGATTAGCAACATCTTTATTGCTGCTGGCGCTGCTGACCCTAACTTTATGAAAACGCTGACCGAAGCGGCGTCAGCGCAAAAGGGCGCGTCAATTAAAGCGCCGGGCGCTGCGGCCATCAAGTTGCCAATGTCTGCGATGTTGGCAAACAACCCGGTAATAGACAACTTTATACAAAACCTATCGTCGCGTGACCCGGTGTTCCGGGCGCAATACGGAGCGCAATATGAAGCCGCTAAAGCGGCGCTGGTGCAAAATCAAATTCGGCTGTTTGGCGACCCGAAAAACGTAAGCGTTACTGCTACTGGCGTTGACTTAGCCGCGTCTCAAACAAGGCGCGTTCGTTCGCTTGACGCGCAGATAGCAGATGCGTACAGGGATCAATCTATTGACCCTAACGTTTTTGGTCAGCGCGTCACTAAGCTGGTCGATAACAAAGCCAAGGCAGCATACGCCGAAGTTAAGCCGCTGTATGCAGAAGCGTTTGATATTGCCAAGGCTAAGAATGTTGAACTGCCAGCAGCGTCAGTCGATGACATCTACAACTTTGTAGTTGGAGAACGTTCGGCGGACGTGTTCAAAACGTTTCCGTCTCTCTACAACAAAGTCCAAACCCGTTTTAAGCCTACCGTCACTGAACCAAGCGCCATCCTGACCGCTTCAGGTGCGCCAATGACGCCAGGTGGCAGGGCGTTTAGCTCAGCTACGGTAGAAGACTTAGATTCGCTCAAGCGCGAAATCAACCGTCAGCTTAGTAAAACGGATGTGCCAACAGAAATTCGACTGCTGTCCGAGTTAAAGGCGCGTGTTGGTGGGCATATCGACAACCTCGACCCGGATTTTGTTTCCGCGTACCGCAACGCGGATAAAGCCTATCTACAAAAGATCGGCTTGCCGTTTGACGCTGCAACGCTTCGCTCAGTAGACCGCAAGAAATTCGTTGAGCAGATCGCCCCAGCCATCATCGGCAACAAGTCCAATGTCTCGGAGTTTGTCAACGCTGCTGGCGCTGACGGAGTTGCTTTGGTGCGTTCGGCTTTCGTGGATAGCTTCAGCAAATCGGCACTAAAGAATGACGTGCTTGACCCTAAAGCAGCGGCGAAATGGCTTAAAAAGAACGAGGGGGGCGTCTCGCTTGTACCCGGCTTGTCGGATGAGCTAAAGGCCGCGACGCAAGACGTTCAAAAATTGATCGCCGAACGTACACGCCTTAACGCTGACTTTCGACGTGTGGCAGGCGACCAGATCATAAGCGCTCAGGGCGTTAACAACTCTCAAGAGCTAGTCAACAAAATGTACGGTGACGTCAAGTTCACCAACAAGTTTATGCAGCAGTACGGCGGCAATAAAGATTCAGTCAACGCCGTGCGAGCGTTTATGCTGGACGACTTGATAAAGGCCAAAGACCCTGTTGCAGCGCTGTCTGACCGTAATAACGCGGCGGTGTTTAACCGCGTGTTTGGCCCGACTTACGCCAAAAAAGTTCAGGATTTTGTTACTGTGTCTAACCGGCTGACAAAAGATTTAACTGACGTGTCTTTTAGGGGTGAGACTGTCCCGCGCACGGGGGTCGAAGAATTGACAGGCATTTCCCCTGAAATGATATTGTCCCGAATCTATAATCCAGTGTCCGGCGTAACATACGCTGTCACGTCGCTGTTCAGTAAGTTTTGGGCTAAAAGAGCGTCGGAAATGACGGAAGAAAGACTCAAAGCGCTGCTGCTTAATCCGAGCGACGCGGTGAAAGTCTTTGAGGCAGTGCAACCTCGCGTTGGTGGCATAGATGCGAAGAAAGTACGAAGTGCTATTGAAGTCGGGCGCAAGTACGGAATTCAGTGGGTAGATGACGCGGTAAGCGATTTGCAGACTGGCGCGGCTCGCGGCGCATTTCAAGAACCCCAAGAGTAAGCGAGTTTTTAACCGGGGAGAAAGTCGATATGAACTTCGATCAGGCTTTTGAGAAGTTAATCGGGCATGAAGGGGGCTATGTCAATGATTCGCGTGACCCGGGCGGCGAAACGAACCACGGCGTGACCAAGCGCGTAGCTGTAGAAAGTGGCTACACCGGGTCGATGAAAGACTTGCCGCTGGCCACTGCAAAAGCCATCTACCGCAAAAACTATTGGGATAGCGTCAGCGCTGACAAGCTGCCAGAAGGCGTGCGATTTGATGTTTTCGATGGCGCTGTAAACAGCGGCGTATCTCAGTCGGCCAAGTGGCTGCAACGTGCCGTAGGCGTAAAAGACGATGGCGTGATTGGCCCGAAAACAATCGCCGCTGCTTTTGCGACAGGGCCAAAACTGGCAGCACGCTACAACGGTGCGCGGCTTATGTTTATGACCAATCTGCACACTTGGCCTGCGTTCGGCAAAGGTTGGGCGCGACGCGTAGCAACTAATCTACTGGAGAACTAAATGGCGCTCGACCCTATTTCAGCAGCCTTGAGCATTGGCGGTAAATTGATTGATCGCTTATGGCCTAACCCGGCAGAGCGCGACGCGGCAAAACTTGAACTGCTAAAAATGCAGCAGGCCGGGGAACTGGCGCAGATGACGGCGCAGACCGACATAAACCGGGTTGAAGCGGCTAGCAGCAGCATTTTCGTAGCTGGCTGGAGGCCGTTTATCGGCTGGACTTGCGGCGCTGCATTTGCGTACAAGTTTGTAGTCGCCCCGGCGCTGGCTTTTGGATTGACGGCGTTCGGGCATCCCATCGAGTTGCCTGTGCTTGACTTTACTGAGATGTCCACCGTCCTGCTCGGCATGTTGGGAATTGGCGGTCTGCGCACGCTTGAGAAAATTAAGGGCGTAGCGTGACACCCTGCGCTTTTCTCTTGTTGACTGGCATTATCCTTGGCGTATGCGTAGGATGGGCGCTGTTTAGCTAAACGATCTTGCCTGTCTCAAGCCTGTCGGATACGAGCTTGGCGTAGCCTGCAATGTCAGCCCACGAATCGTAGTAGTCCGGGTCGCCGTTAATGATACGGCCTATCTTATGAGCGATCATCTCCAGCGCTTCCCACTGGTCATCTTGCAGTGTCTTGTTGCGCTTGGCTAGGTGGTTAGCCATGCTACGCTTTAGCTCTTGCGTAATTTCTGCATGGCCTACGAACGTACCGTAGCGGCTACCGCGTTCGGCAAGAATTGTGTCTGTATTAGTTGTCATTTTGTTTGTTAATCTTTGGTAAAGGCGCCCAGAATTTCCAGAATTTATCTTGCCCATCGTACATACCGTACACCGCTACGCCGCCTTCGCCCAGCAACTGCACCTTAACACTTCTCGGACAGGTGTCTAAGGGTCGCCAGAAATATTCAGGGTCTACAGCTACCGTACCGTCTGCGTTAAGTGATGTCAATTTGATGTTCCTCGACTAGGGATGTAAACGTCCTCGCCGCGCGGCGGGGTCATGCGTATAGTGCGCGTGTCAAGGTGGCTGTGTCGGTAGTCTTGACCCGGCGGTGTGGCTGTTCGCCGCTTACGCTCTTCGGGTGTCAGTTCTTCTTTGGGTTCGTAGTCGTCGTCGATCATTCTGTTTTCTTTGTGTTATGGGCTTTTACTCTTGCGGCAGCGGCGGCTAGACGGAGTGCAAAATCAGCTTCGATGTAGTCGTAGCTATTGTCTAAGGGTTTGGGCGCGACTTGCGGTTTTGATAGCACCGAGTGCCAGCGATCCCGTTCTGTTGCCACAAGCGTCAGTTCTTGGTGCGCGTCAAACTCACTAATAAAGTTGAGTGTTGAGTTGTGAAGGCGTACCGCCTCCGCATAAGCGGCTTCAGCTACTGCAAGTTTGGCAAGCAGTTCGAGACGCTGCGCTTTCATGCACGCTGGAATCTCGCAGTGATAGCCGCAACTGTGAATGTCAACTGCCCACTTCTCGCCGCCAGCTATCCGGTCTGCTAATTCTGTTGGTGTCATGGTGTTTCCTTTGTTACTCTGTCTGCGTATCTGTTGTACCGCCATGCGGTAGCTTCTGTGTCGATGCGGTTCCAGACTGCATCTTTATCTTCTTCCGATAGTGATGTCCACAACGAAACTTCGACGTATGTTCTGCCGCACCCTTTGCATATTTCGTCATATAACGTCGTACATACCGCGATACATGGGCTATCAGGCTTCATCTACTACTCCAATCTTTCTTGCGCTACGATTTTTCATAACTGCGCTAACAATGCCTAAGCAGTCTTCTACATCTCTTACTGTTGCTCCGTCAAGCTGGCTGTCGTGTATTTCTAAAGCCAAATTGATAGCAGTCAGTTCTGCTGCCTTGCAAACGTAGCGCTGAGTTTTAACGCCGCGCTGCACTACGTCGAACAGGGCATCTTGTGCTGCACGTATCTCATCAAGCCAGTCCGCGCCCAAGTCCTGTCGCAGCCGCACAAAACCCTCGGTCATATTCATTGCATCGACCAGCGTTGTGATGTCTAGCTGCTTCGCCT
>Ga0209414_1000325_pt1 | contig 22686 bp, 26 predicted proteins | sample LakVidmifraction_4_FD_181154 | JGI IMG/M metagenome (GOLD analysis project Ga0209414, IMG submission 181154) | Hypersaline microbial communities from Lake Vida, Antarctica - Brine Hole Two &gt;0.2 micron (SPAdes) (version 2) | ecosystem: Environmental > Aquatic > Non-marine Saline and Alkaline >...
GGTCTGCGCCTTGGTTCAGCGTCAGCCCTGCACTACGGCCGAAAAAGCAATTACCGGAGCCTGTAATATTACGTAATCCTGCACTACGGCCAAAGAAAGAATTATCTACGCCTGTAGTGCTATCCATTCCTGCGTTAAGGCCAAAGAAAGAATTATTGGAGCCCGTGGTGTTGGCCGCACCTGCGTTACGACCAAAGAAAGAATTATCGGAGCCTGTAATATTAAGTAATCCTGCGTTACGACCAAAGAAAGAATTATATGAGCCTGTTGTGTTGGCCGCACCTGCACTACGACCAAAGAAAGAATTACCGGAGCCTGTAATATTAAGTAATCCTGCGTTACGACCAAAGAAAGAATTATATGAGCCTGTTGTGTTGGCCGCACCTGCACTACGACCAAAGAAAGAATTATCGGAGCCCGTGGTGCTGGCCTCACCTGCACTACGGCCAAAGGAAGAATTATCGGAGCCCGTGGTGTTGGCCTCACCTGCACTACGGCCAAAGGAAGAATTATCGGAGCCCGTGGTGTTGGCCTCACCTGCACTACGGCCAAAGGAAGAATTACTGGAGCCTGTAATATTAAGTAATCCTGCGTTAAGGCCAAAGGAAGAATTATTGGAGCCCGTGGTGTTGGCCACACCTGCGCTATGACCAAAGAAAGAATTATATGAGCCTGTTGTGTTGGCCGCACCTGCACTACGACCAAGGAAAGAATTATATGAGCCTGTTGTGTTGGCCACACCTGCACTACGACCAAAGAAAGAATTATTGGAGCCCGTGGTGTTGGCCTCACCTGCACTACGGCCAAAGGAAGAATTACTGGAGCCTATTGTGTTGGCCGCACCTGCGTTACGACCAAAGAAAGAATTATATGAGCCTGTTGTGTTGGCCGCACCTGCACTACGACCAAAGAAAGAATTATTGGAGCCCGTGGTGTTGGCCGCACCTGCACTACGACCAACCACTGTGTTGCCAATTATACCACCTCCCCCCAGCCCAATCCGCAGCCCGTTAATGAAGGAATCAACGCTGAATGTTTTTTGCCCATCAATTGTCTGGTCCGTTTCGAGGGTTACAAAAAGCCCGGCAAAGGTCCCAGCGATATCTATGTTTTCCCACCTACCTGCAACGGCGTTATAGCTTAACACCTCGGCATTCTGTGGATCGACAATAACAACATCACCCAACCCCGAAAGCGTTCCGGCTGTTGCGTCGAATAGCGAAGTAGGAACTAAGTACGCTTGTCCTGCCCGTATTAAGAGAAGCTCGTCCCCGCTAGCGGTTGTACCATCTTCCTGCACACCGGCCAATAAGTCGGCGCGGCTTTGGGCGTCGTACATTTCGTCAATCACATTTTGGATGAACCCCCTATGGGTGGCCGCCGTTATGGGCTGTCCGCCTGCCAGCAGTTCGTTCTTAAGTGCTTCTAATTGCGCTTTTGTTAGTGCCATTTTGTTAATCGTTAATCAAGTCTTCATACATATTGCTCCATATATAATTGCCGCCTGTGCCTCTGCCCCCGAAACGCTTCGGCGCTCTTATCGAAGTGCTTACATTGCCGGATTTCGCCTCCTTACTGTAGCTTATGCCATCAAACACAAACGGCGTGGAGGTCATTTTCAAGAGTGCTACATTAGCGTCTGCGTCCACCTGCCGGGTGATTATAGCACGCTCCTGAGCCCCGGACTGGTCAAATGTGCCTTGCGGGTCGGTTGTTTTCGTTAGACCGAATTGAGTAACATTAAGGCCGTGCGCGCTTATGAACCGCTTGTATGCAACTAGGATTAAGTACCTTTTCACTTTCTTGTCGGTGAAAGCAAGTAGCTCAGGGCGCAAAGGGAAAGCAACGCTAGCCCCCAGCACATCGCTATACAACGTTTCGCCTAACCTCGGTTCTAGGTCGTATTCTTGTGCGGCCTGAATGTACATGTCCAGTTGATCCGCCGCTATGTTCTGCGAAAACTTAACGAGGTTAGCCCCTATGAAGTCCGCCTTAGTTACTAATAGTTCATCTGCCATACTCCTTATACTCTGTATCTTTGCTTTATTCGGATGCTCCGGATGCCGGAGGCACCGCTGACTCTAGGTTTATCTCGAATAGTTCTTTTTGCTCATCGGTCGTCAGGTTTGCGATTACGGCGTCCGGTATGAAGTCAAAAGGCTTAAGTGAACTCAGCGTGAAATCCGCGCCAGGCAAAAGTCCTTCGAGCGCAAGAAAAGGCGATAAGGTATCGAATGCCTGTTTGATGAGATCCTGCTTTTTGAATACGCTAAGCGCAAACAGGGCCATCTGGTTTTTCACCTCATTTGATTCTCCCAGCTTACCGCCTTCGCCAAGCCCGACTAAGATGTCCGGAACCTCCATAACGCGCGCAACCCGCTTCGCTATTCTTACACTTGCGCGGTCCGTCTGATCGAGGATCTCGGCCACGTTAATCGTTGTAACGGTCGGCTTGAACTCTTCTGTATTGCCCTTAAGGTGGAGTATTGGGCTCGCATCTTCGCCAGTGAACCCCTCCAAAGCTTCGTCGAAGTAGTCTTGTGCCGTATTTCCGGAATCGTCTATGTTTTGGTCGTCGATCGGCCCTGTCGAAATTATAACCGGCGTCCTGAACCCTTGTGCAATGTTTCGGAGGTCAAGCCTGCTTATCTTGCCATCACTTACCAGGTCCTCTATACTTGCGTAATAGCGCGGCACTGGGTACACATCATAATACCGCCCCAGCCCTTTTCGGAAAACGTAGAGAACCTCCCCTAACTGTTCGCCCTCCTTATCAATCTGCTTATTGATTAGCCCCAATCGGTTCGCTGGGCTTCTATCCGGGTCGAACTCAGGGTAGAAACGCGTTTCGCGCTCGTACTTGCCTACCTCGCCCATAAGTGGGTTGTACTCGAAGCCGTCGCCTTTCCGACGGAGTGTCGAGATTGGAAGGCAGTATATTTTTTTGATCTTTCCGGAGTTGTCGAAGACAAGGCGAAGCGCAAGACCCTCCAGGTAGGCAACGTTCGTTACAACGTCGTCCAGTAAGGCGGCTAAGCTTTGCTTCTTGTTAACCCTTATGTCGTCGAGCCCTGCAAGGACGAAGCCATCGGCTTTGATGAACTGTTCCAGCCTGCCCACACACGCTGTTGCCGTTCCGCTGTTGTCGACGGTTGCGATTATAGCGTTCGGGAGGTTGTCCAGGTCGCCATAGAAATAGTAATCGTTGGATTGATTTTTGACGATTACCGCTACGGCGTTCTTAATACTTTGCGCAACGCGTTTTTTTAGGCCAGACAGCGATTGAAAAAGCGTGTCGCCTTTTGCGCCTGCCGAGGTCTGCATATTAATCATACGTTGCACCCTCCTTACCTTTTTGCTAGCCATCTGTTATTTTTTAGCTTTTCCTGACCGACTATTTTTTGGTACCGGATCTATTTCCTTAACCGGATCTATTTCCTTGACCGGATCTATTTCCTTAACCGGATCTATTTCCTTAACCGGATCTTCGGCACTTGGCTCGCACTCCTCGAAAAAATGAGCTAGGGAACTTTCACTTTTGATCCGCTTCTGCGAGTGCGCACCGTGGATGTTGTCCCGGTTAATTAGAGTTCCGTCCGCAAGAACTACACTCTGTTGTTCGAACTCCTTTTTGAACTTTAGGCTCATAGCTTTTATTTTTGTTGGGTAATATACCAAAAAAGTCCCCACTATCAAATAGGGGGACCGTATATATTTATTTTGGCTAGACCACCGGAGCTGGCCATATGACCTGCCCTTCCAAGATAGCTATGTCCTCCGCAAGGGTGGACGTTTCTGGGATGCTCTTGTAATATGCCTGTAGGTTCTCATGATTACCGTTCATGCTTAAGGTGTAGATATTGCTGTCAACAATAGTCGTACCGCTCCCACCATCAATTGCCGAAGCTTTCAGGCCAAAGTTTGCAAAGTTGGTGCCGATGTTCATGCCCCAGGCCTCCAATTCGCCGCTGTTCGTTTCAACGATCATGAATGCACCCTCCACATCCAACAGGGCGTCTAAGGCCTGTAGCTCTTCGCCGGTGTTGTAGTAAGCTACCATGTTAACACCGTGGTTCCTTAGGTTGAAGTTCTCTCCAACCTCTAGTGCCATTGCGGTGCTATGCTTCTCCCGCTTGCCGATGAACTTAACGAAGCCTTTGTCCACCGCAAAGGTAACCTCCGTTACAAAGTTACCTGTGGCGTCGAAAGTAGCTGCAGTAAGATCTGCTAGCAGGCCTATGTATATTCTTTTGTTCAGCCCGCCCGCTTTTCGAGTTGCTGCGCAATCTGGGTTAATCCCTCTTGTCAATTCATTACATCCCATTTTTTCTGTAAGTTTTTAATTTGAAAAATGCGCCCCGGTTACAGGGCGCTTATGTCTTACTGAGGTCTGTACAAAGAAACTTCGGCTGCGTACTTATAAGTAATGTCCGACTTCATACGGTTTTTTACTCGGTATACGTCGTCGCCTGTTACATCGCCTAGGTAGAGCACCCGCGCATAGACCTCATCGCTTAATAGATCGAAGCCTAGGAAAACATTGCCTGGGTTCCACACGGCCAACTGGTTATCACTCCAATAAGGCATCGCAACCAGGTCGATGTCCAAGTAAGGGATTAAGTCGTTTTGATCAAAGTACCCTTCGCGCGTGAACGACCCACCCTGCCCAGAAATTAATCCGTTTGCAACCCGGTAAGCGTCCGCTATTCTGTCACTAATGTGAATCTTGGTTCTACCATTCCCTACACCGGATAACTGCTTTTTGATCTTTTGCGGTATGCTCATGTAGACGGATGTCAACACACTTAACACGTTGTTCTGGTTAATGAAAAAGCCGGAGCCCTCAGTCGCCGCAGCGCCACCTACTACTGCCTCCTCAATTGTCAAAACGTCCCCGGTAATGGATATAACCGTTACGGTTTGGCCTACAATCGTAGCACCCCCGATAGTCTGGTTTCCATTAGTGCCGATGATTGTAACGCGATCACCCACGATTACATTAGAAGCATCCGCAAGGGTTACTGTAGCCGAGCCTGCTGCTCCCGTGGCAATTCCAGAGATTGCAGACTTTGCGCTGGCTGGCAACGATTTTTTTGGTACCGCTGCGTCTGCAACCATTTCTGGTAGAAGACCAGTATAATCAGCTGCGAAAGTGGCCGTAGCAATCTCCGAGGCGTTAACGCCTGCTTTGCCTAGAATGTATAGCGCCTCATTAGCGATTGCCATTCGGGGAACGTATATCCTTTCTAGCAAGAAGTTGTACAGTTCCGGAGTAAGCTTGTAATCTTCGAAAGACCCCGGGCTTTGTTGCTCGGATTCCCAGGTAGTTCGCAATAGGACCGCATCAATTTGGTCCATCACCTCGTATGGCACCATAGTCAACTGCTTTTCGCTTAACGCGATGTTGCCAGCCTGCGCGTTGAACATTGCACTAGGCGTTTGCAATTCGATTACTCTGTTCACGCCCCTAAGTGTTTCTACATTTTTCACGGATTCAACGGGAGTAACTAGGCCCCGGTTAACTAGGCCGGTAGGCGCTAGTATGGCCGGGGTGAGGTACTCGGCGTAGAGCTTGCCTGCGTAACTATTTCCGTTTGGAAAATTAATATATACCATTTTACTGTTAGTTTTTTGATTTTGATTTTATTTTTAGCGCTAAGCGGCTTCGGCTTTGTTCATGGCCCTAAGCCTAATTTTCTCGGAGGTTGACAGCTTTGCAAAATCTTCCGCTGGTAGTACCCCCGTCATTTTTTTCTTGATGTCCGGGTCCCCAGCTACTGCGTTTTTCAACTCCGAAAAGTCAATTACCAGCTTAGCTAGTTGTGCTTTGCTGTCTGCAATTACCTTTGCTTGTGCAGTTACCTGCTCCGACAAGGCAGTAGCGTTCGCCTCAGCGTCAAGCTTCTCTTTCTCCATATCCGCAAGCTGGGCCTGTACGGCCTCCACATCTTCGGAAACTGCCGGGGCGGTAACCTCGGTAATTACGCCGCCCTCGTCTATTGTGATCGTACTGCCGTCTTCCAAGACGTGCGGTCCCGCCGGTGCTGGCGTTTCGGTTGGTAGGCCTTCTTCCGCAAGGAATACCGTCTTGCCTACTAGGTCGCCGTCTTCGCCGTCGGTTATGAAGATGGCCACGCCCTCGGCGGTTGTTGATAGCATGTTTTTCATTTGCGCCTTGAAAATATTCTTAAGGCCGTTAAGCGCCTTTTCGAAGGCTGTTAGTTTTTCTTCTGTTTTCATGTTGATTCCCCTGTTAATTATATTTTGCGATTCGATTAGGTCTGTCTGGTTCTTGCTGAATGTCAGAACCCTATTTTTGAAACTTACCGATTTTTCGACGCCTTCGACTATCTCGGTTGCAAAGCCTAGTGATAAGGCAAGCTCTGCACTTAGGCTAGATTCCTGCGACATAAGGGCCAATAGCTTTGCCGACTTGTCAGCTCCCGCAACTTTTGTATACACATCAAGTATCTGCATATCCGTTGCGGCGAACATTTCGGTAAGCGCGCTTAGTGTGTGCACATTAAGCTTTTCACCTGCAAGTACCTCGGCATCCACCCAGGCGTTATGGATTATAATCTCGCTTTGCACAGTCACCTTCCGGGTCTTACCCGCTAAGAAAATAACCGAGGCAATGCTGTTTGCTGTTAACGCCGTGGTTGTAACGTCAAGAGACTTAAGCAAATTATAGATTCTGAACCCCTCTTCAACACTTCCGCCGGGGCTCTTAATTACTACCTCGAAAGGTTCGCCATTAGCCTCCGCGACAAAAGCCTCCAAGTCTTGCATAGCGAAAAACTTCTCACCCTCGGCAAATTTGGCCGCGTCTTCCCGGCTGCTAATTACACCCTCTATGTTAAGTACCTTCATAATTTCGTAGTAATGTAATTTTGATTGCCCAATAAATTTCGGTAAATTCCCCAAAAAGAAATTGATATGCCTGAAAGCAATCTTGATCAGATCAAAGTGCACTTGCCAAAAGACCTCAAAGCGCGCTTTGTCGCCAAGGCCAAAAAAGAAAGCAGAACACAAACAGGCATTCTCAGAACACTAATTCACACCTACTTAAATTCCTAGATATGATATACCTAAAAAGGTTAGCAGCCGTAATCGTCGTGCTATTCGCTCTCATTATTTTCTGTATAGGCTACCCATTCTTTGCGGTATCCTACATAGCGACCGGCAAAGATCTTTCCTTTGACGCCTTCGGGCTTATGGCCAAACTTAAGGAGAAAGACTAATCATGAACACACTTATGCTAATGCGCGACCCCCCAGAATCCGACAATCAGACTACGGGGCGGCTCTTTGTCCTAGATTCAAATGCGCAAGTGCTTTTCTCCTGCTTCACACTTGAACTACCATGGAGAGGGAACCAAAACAGCATTTCATGCATTCCGGAGGGATCCTATCCGATTACGCACAGGGTTTCAAAACGGTTCGGGAATCACTTTCACATCCTTGATGTACCCAACAGAACCTATATCCTTATTCACGAAGCCAATTACGTGCATCAGTTACGTGGGTGTATTGCTGTAGGCAAAGAGCGAAAAGACCTAAATGGTGACGGTCTTGCGGATGTGACCGACTCAGTCAAGACAAAAAATGAATTGACAAAATTTGTCCAATTAAAATCTAAAATAATAATCTCAACCCCATGAAAAAGTTATTCGTAATCTTAGTGCTATTTTCTTGGGGTTGCAAACCGCAAAAGATGATCACCGATACCGTGGTCAAGGATTCGGTAATCATCCGAGAAATTCCCCGGATAGTTGAAATTCCGGGCAAGACAATCTACAGCCCCTCGGTAGACCTTGACTCCCTGGTGAAAGTGATTCAGTCTGGTGTGAAATCTGAGACAATTAACCGCACCCTCACACTCAGGGATCCGGAGACAAACCTCAAAGTAGGGCTCCTTATCGACAAGCTTGGCAACATCTCCGCTATCTGCGAGCAACAGGAGCAAACAATCACGCTTTTGGAGCGGGAAATTGAGCGTTTTCGGGCCGAGACTACTAATACAGAAACGATAAAACAGCCGTCTTTCTGGGATGCTGTAAAGAATATGGCAGTGGTAGGGTCCTGGGTACTGATTGCCATGGCCGTTTCCTTCGCCGCCGGCTACCTCAGATCCCCCTGAACCTCGACCATTTTAGACTCTCTTTGCACCCTGTTAAGATCGCTTACTTTTGTGACTATAGTCAGGCTGCTAATTGCATTCTCGAAGCTTTGTTGTGTATCGCTTAGCGCGCGCCGGTCCAATGATGGAACGCCGGCTCGCGCTACGGCTCCGCCATCCGCCAAATGCCTTTGCCCGGCACCAGACCAAGACTTGCCTCCATGCTTTTGGTTGAAGCTAGATAGTGCTTTCAACGCTCCAAAGGCGGATCGCTTCATTACAAATAGGCCTTCGCCTCCCTCCACGTTTGCAACTGTTTGACCACCCAGCGCCACGTCAACCCCTCCACCGCCATGCGAAGGGCCATTTACCTCTATGCCTCCGCCTTCTTCGAATTTTGGTGGAGGCTTGCTGTTTATTTTCGCCACGTTTGAAAGGCCTTGCGCTACGGTTGCGGCCGCAATTATCTGCCCAAATGGTGGAGGGATTGTGCCAAGTGCCAAGTTGGCCCCTCGGTAAGTATCTATCAAAGCTTGAAAGCTTGCCGCTATTTTGCCTGCTGCGCTTTGCTCGCCGAACACCGCCTTGGCTGCATTAAGAACTGCGTCTTGGGCGGCCATCTCTCCGTCCGCGACCTGTTTCGCCACCGCTACCTTGTCTGCGGCAAGCGCTTTGGCCGCGTTCAGTTCGGCTTTCTGGCTCTCCACTCCGGCGCTAAGCGTTTCGTCCCTTAGTGCCTGGAGCCGTTCTTGCAAACTTGCCTCCAGTTCAATGCGGGTCTCTGCGTCAATCTCGGCGTTTGCTTGGGTCTGCTCTAATTGCCCTTGCAATGCGGCCGTTCTCGTCTCGATCGCTAAGGCCTCGACTTGGTCAAGCTGTTCTTGGTAGGTGTCCAGGTCAATGATCCCATCGGCGAACTGTTGTTTCAAGCCGTCCAGTGAGGACTTTATGCCTGCGCTGGTTTCTTGCGCTCTTGCCTCCACGGCCTCCGAGTAGTCCGCGTTTATTTTTTCCTGCAAAGCCTTTGAAGTTTTGAGTGCTTCAGCTTCTGCTTTGGACTGCCTGTCCGTCTCGGCCTTTGCGGATGCGGCATTTTTGTCGGCTGCCACTTTGTTGATCGAATTAAGTTTGTTGTTTAGTTCGATTTGCTTCGTAACACTTTCTTGTTGTAAGTTGGCCAATTCTATTTCTGCGTCAATCGCCTTGTTTCTGTCGGCGTCCGTGGAGGTGCTTAGCGCGTTTTTAGCTTTTATGACCTCGATGCGTTCTTCTTGCAGTTCTATGGCTTTTTGCTCCAATCCTAATTCCATCGTCAAGGCCTTTTCTGCCGCTGCGGCTCGCGCCTCAGTGCTTAGCGTCACATCGTCGCTGGCTTTTTTGAGGCTTTCAATTTGTTGGCGGCTTTGCGCACGCTCTAGCGAAAGATCCTTTTCGGCCCTCACTATATCCTGCATGCGCCCTTCCAGAGCGGCAGCCTCCTTGGCGGCTATTGCAGCGTTTTTTCCAACCTCTAGTATATTAATCCCGTCTATGTTACCAACCGCTTTTGCCACCTTGTCAAAGCCACTTGCCAGCTTATCAATATCGAGAGTCAGAAGACCCAACATAATTTCACCTAACCCCTCGAAAACAGGAACGACGTTTTCGATTATCTGCTTGCCTAACCGGCTAAGCTCGTCAAACAGCACGGCAGTGAAGGCGCTAACGGCCTCCGTGGCTCGCGCTACAAAGTCCATTCCCTCCTGTGTCTTTGTCAAGTAGCTAACTAGCGAACCCAAGACTACTACTATCGCGCCTATGCCTGTCAGTATTAACGCTTTGCCAAATGATCTTGTAGCTATTGTTCCTCCGTCGGTTGCCTTATTAGCAACGCCCTGGGCTAGGGCTAAGGCTTTTTGCGCTTTGCTGAACAGCCCTGTGCTGTCCGCTGCTTCGACTATCGAGGCGGAGTAGTTACCAACATTCCTGCCCGTCACCCCTATCTCGCCTTCAAGTTCTTTGAGGGCGTCGGTTTGCCCAAGCAGCTCCTTTTGGAGCTTCCCCCCTACTTCTATGTTACTCCGCTCCGCCTCGCTTAGGTCAACATACTCCTGCTTTAGGCGCGACACGCTCCCCCTGAGTTCGGATATAGAACCCGTGGAGGCACTTTGTACCTTGGCATTAGCATTAAGCACCCTTTGGTTTTCACGCACCGAAGTGCTTAGGTTCTTTATGGCCGTTTCGCCTTTTACGTATTCAACGGTATTTTTTTTGCCCTGGTTGGCTAGCTCTTTCTGAGCAACCTTAAGGCTGTCTATCGCTTTTCGTGAGTCCACTATAGCCGCCTCGCTTCTAGCTATCTGGTTTTCGTCTATCCCAACTTTGAGGAGAATACTTTCTTCTGCCATATTAATTCTTTTGTAGTAACTCGATCGTCACGGCAACCGCCACGCCGCCTAACGCCGTAAAGAGTAGTTCAAGTATGCTTTGAGGGTGTCGGTTTGCCTAAGCAGCTCCTTCCGAAGTCCCACACCTCTTTGGCCGCTCCGCTCCGTCTCGCTTAGGTTAACATACTCCTGCTTTAGGCGCGACACGCTCCCCCTGAGTTCGGATATAGAACCCGTGGAGGCACTTTGTACCTTGGCATTAGCATTAAGCACCCTTTGGTTTTCACGCACCGAAGTGCTTAGGTTCTTTATGGCCGTTTCGCCTTTTACGTATTCAACGGTATTTTTTTTGCCCTGGTTGGCTAGCTCTTTCTGAGCAACCTTAAGGCTGTCTATCGCTTTTCGTGAGTCCACTATAGCCGCCTCGCTTCTAGCTATCTGGTTTTCGTCTATCCCAACTTTGAGGAGAATACTTTCTTCTGCCATATTAATTCTTTTGTAGTAACTCGATCGTCACGGCAACCGCCACGCCGCCTAACGCCGTAAAGAGTAGTTCAAGTATGCTTTGAAAGGTAACTCGCTTAGTCCTTCCGAAGTCCCACACCTCTTTGGCCGCTCCGATTTCCGTGGCAGCCCTTATCATTTCGAACGGACTGTTTGTGAAAATAAGCGTGAGCAAAGCCGCTAATACGCCGGCGGGAAAGTGGAGCAGTACCAGGTCCGCAAAAGGGAACAGGTTCGATATTGTTCTTATTGCTTTTCTCATATGCCTAATTTGATTAACCGCACGTAGCAACTCTCGCGCCTGTTAACCTTGAATTGTTTAATTTGCTCGATGTAGAAAAAAGCTCCGAAATAGTCTACATAAACAGGCCGCGTAAAATCTAGGTCCCTGACATCCGCTAAGTCCAAAAGGAACAGAGCCTCCACCACTTTGGTATTATCGAAAACTGTACTAAGGATTTGGTAGTTATCACGAAGAGCGCGCGCAAAGCTTAGCGCCCCGGCGTTAACTTCATAGTTGATTGTACTCGCCGACGCCTGTATCTGCAATGAAGCCTCCACGGGTGCGAGCATTGCAACCCTTGGCGAAAATTCAGATATCCTAAGATCCTCGTTAAGGTTGTAGTCGAACCCATCAAAAGTGTATTTTTCTCCGGTAAACACCCTACCCATTGTTCGTGTGCTTTGGATTACAGGCAGGACCGGGACCGGGCTGAACTTACTCTCAAAGATAACCCTTTCGGGCTCTAGATTTTCGTTAGCTACTAAGAACTGCCCGCGGCCTTCGTCGGGCTGCAGTAGCGCGTCTTTCTCGTCGCCAGCGAACTCGTAGTAATTACGCTGCGCAAAGCCTTTGAGTTGGTATCCTATCTCAGGCAAATCGCTAAGGTCCAACTTGTCGGACCAATCTAACGCAGTTGCCTTGCTGGTTCTTAGCTTGTCAATCTTTGCGGTGTATACCGTTTTCGTCGTCTCATCCACTTGTATTATAACACCCTCCAGATTGGCTACTGTTAAAAGCAAATCACCCACTGTCGGGCCGGCGGGCAAAACGTCCGAGGCCTGTATGTTAATCGCAAGTGTGGGTATTTGGCCAGCCGCTCTTCCACCACCTCGAGGCACTTGGCTAATTACAAACTCTAGATTCTCAAACCGTAGATATTGCAGGCCGTATCCCGGCCTATTGCTCCTAACTTGCCAGCCGAACCGCAAGGTTGTCAAATCCGAGGTTGCGTTAATTAGCACATTGAAAGCGTTCGAGTCCGAAGTCGTGGCTGGGTAAGTAAAATTTAGGTCCCTTTCCAGGAACCCGCTGCCCGGTGCTCGGTACACATTAAACGGTCCGAAAAACCTGTCTTCAAAAGTTGTTGACCCTGATTCCAATGTTAAGAGCAGGGTTCCTGTGTCGTCGTATACCAGAAGGTCTACCCCAACCTCGGCATTAGTGTACCGTCTTGGTAGATTGGTTATGGCTTTGCCTGTTATGCCTACCACGAATCGTACGTCTGTCCGGTCCGATATGCTTGGCGAATAAGTGAACTGGCCAGCGTCGGCGTTCGTCTTGTATAGCGAAAGCACGTCTGTTACTTTGTTTGGGAAACTAATTTTTTCTGTTCCGTCCTCCGAAAGTTGGTTATAGTCGATCGTGAATTCGTACCGTGCTAAGTTGTCGATTAGGTTCGCTATGGCGCCTTGGCAAAGAACGACCAAGTTTCGGTATGTAAGAGCGTTTAGTAGGTCGCCTGCCAGCGTATACCCTAGGGTTTCGACGGCCTTTTCCAATATTGTTTTGGCCCAAAAACTAGGTTGAAAGAACCTAAAGTCGTAAGTGGCCTCCCCCGGTGTAGCGAACTCAAAAAACCCGTAGTCGATGTTAGGGTAGACAAAGCCTTCAATAGCTTCACGCCTTGCTATTACGTTTGCGGCGGTATATTCGTGGCTGTACTCTGTCAAGTTAACATCCGTTAACTTAAGTGAACCGACCGCTTTGAAAAAATCCGTATTCCCCGCCGTTATGTATACGCGGTATGTCTCCTTAGTAGCTAGTATTATGGCGCTACCATCGACTACCAATTGCCCATCTATATAGATCTGGCAGGTGTTTTTTTGGTAGGGGATTGAAGTTAGGCTTGTAACGATGTCGCAATTGTCAAAGAGTGCTTTGTTAGAATTAGTCCTCGCCAAATCGAAAACATTAGAGTAGCTACCCCGTCGGTTACCCAGCTGATCGAAGGTAAGCGCCTGCGCGGTAATTACTATGTCGGCGTCTTGCGTATCGACTAACTGCCCATTAATGTATATCTCGCTCATTGCGTTTGGATGTTCACTTGTTGCGCTTTCCGATACCTGAAGCTGAAACGTGTTTCGCTCTGGTTGAATCGGTTCCCATACGTCTGGAAGCTGGACCGGTCGAATACTACGGGTATGTCAAACGCCTCTGTAGATCTATTGTACAAGTACACCTGAATGGATGAGCGCAAACTCGAAAGCATATCTAATTGAACCTTTGAAAGCACTCCGCCACTTACCTCTGTAACATCGTATACATCCCGGAAGTTCACGCGTTTAAGTCTTCCCGCCGCGTCCACTACTGTACTGTCCCCGCCGAACTCCCTGCCATTAACATACTTTGCCTCCACCGCAAATGATGAAAAGCCACCTCGCTGGTTGAGCCATGCAAAGTTAAGAACGTCGGCACTACACACATTAACGATCTCGCTAATTGGTGTAACGCATATACCCAACGTGAACAGTGCTCCACCCGAATCAAACACGAAGCTAAAACAACCGGTAACACTATTAACCACTCCGGAGGTTAGGTAATCGATCGGGTTGTAGTCCGCTGCTAAGTAGTCACCAACTCCTGCGCTACATGGATTAATTACCAAATCTATACTGTCCCCGTCTGCTGTTGCGGTTATCCACGAAGGAAGGGCCGGCGTAACCGTGAACCCCGAAGTCGGTGCCACGCCCAGCCACGTTATGATTTTTGGCTCGCAGCTAAGAAGCCTCGCATCCACGGTTGTCCCGGATGTTGTTTGCGCGGGTTTGCCTGGGTCCGATATGAAGTTGCTAATTATGCCTTTCGCTAATGCTAGGCTGTATAGAGTTGGCGCATTTCCGAAAAACAGTATAGGCCGTTCGCCTACTGCCTCGTCGCCATTTTGCTGAGGGGATGTTAGGTCTTCCAGTCCGTAGTACGCCGTTAACGCCTCGCTGTCCGTTGGTATTGCCGTGGCACTCTTAAGCCGAGCCGCGTGCCTTATGCTTATTGGAACGTTAGGACCTTCGACCGGTGCCACGATGCTGAACCTAGTTCTTATGTATCCTGAAATGTCAAACCGGTAGATGCCTGATAAGTTTGGGCTTACTCTTATCTCGTCGGAGACTTGCCAAGGCTTTTCGGCTGCTCCGGCGCCTTCGCTATACCCGGTAATTAGCTGGAAGTCTTGGGCACCCTCGGGAGCAAATCGTGAGGATCCAGTTGAGGCAGAGGATCCAATGTACAGCGTGTTAAGAGTGAGCCTTAATAGCGATCCGGGCGTTACGGCCGTTATCCTGTACACCCCGATATAGGCGCCATCTATTATTCTTACGTTACTGCCGAGCGGCAAAAGAGTAGAATAGTTAGTAGGCACGTCTATTGCCGCTATGCCAGACAGATCAACAAACGAACATGTAGCTGACGAAAAGCTAAATTCGTATATCATTGGGCTGAATACATCCGAGCCGTTTGGCGGTGCGGTTGTCTGGTTAATTACTGGCATGCTAGTCTATAGATTTTCTTATGAATTCGTTAATTACGTAGTCCCTGAAAGTGGAGGTTAGCACATCGGTAAGCCCCTCTTTTACTGCCTGGTCATTTATGCTTTTTGATATCACACCAGATTTGCCACCCTGCCTATATAGCAAGCTGCCCTCCTCACCTATCTTTCTGGCAATTAGGAAGGCTACACTTCTACTAGACCGGCCGTCCAATGATAGCGGCTTGTCCTTAACCCATTGTTCGATTACGTCTATGGGTGGGCGCTTACCCGGCTTTCTGCCCGTCTCCAAAACCGTGAAGTACTTTTGACTGCTGAATATAGTTAGTCCGGAGCTGTCGATCCTGTAGCCAAGACTCGCCGAGCTTTTGCCCGTTACATCTGGTATTCGAGATCGTATACCGGCTATTGTCTCTTCGGCAAAGTCCTTAAGGATCACTTCAGCCATAGCACTTAACACGGAGAAACCAGATTAATTGTGAAGGATGTTGCGAACCCGCTAAGCGTTCCCTGGAACATCTGGTACTGCGGCTCTTTGAGTATAGATGTTAGTTTTGTTGTCGAAGGAACCAATAGGCTGTCTAGGAAGATGTCACTTAGCAGATCCATTTCTGCTATTATGGCCTCGCGCTTTTCTGGTGTTGTATCAGGCCGGTCCTCTTTCCAGAAGCCCACCACGATATTAGCACTGTCGAAAACGCCATCAGGGGCACCCCGCGCATCGCTTACCGTGAACGGTAGTAGTGTGACCAGAGGGTAAGTTCCTGAGTAGCCTTGCGAAAAGTCCACTAATCGACCATGGATGAAACGCATGCTGTTGGGCGTTGCGGCTCTGCACACGTCTACGATGTTTTGGTAGTTTGCCATACTGGCGGTTAATATAGATCAAAAAGTTTGGAACTACCATGGTATGGGGTAAAAAAAATAAGCCCCGAAGGGCTTTTAGTTAATCACTGGGTTTTAATCTCTTTGACTTTTTGGATGAACTCGGCCCTACCATTAGTTTGCATAAGCTGCGCTACAATTCCAAGCCAGTGGGCTTGGCTGTATTTGTTAGTCCCAAACTTACGCGTTAAAATCCTACAGGCCATATTTTCCGCATTCTCCAGTTTATCGTCGTATGTTTTTACATAAGCAGCCACCTGCTTTTTATCAAAACCATGTTTTTTGTGCGCGCAGGTGGATCCATAGTAACGCTCTTCCCCCTCTATGGTTACACAAAAGGTTCCTTTTAAACCAGTTTTGCCACAACATTCGCACTCGTTAACTGAATCCGTAAAACCTATTATCTTTATGCCTTCGTTTTCCATAACACTAATGTAAACAAAGTTTAACGATCTACCAAACTTTGTTTAATAATACCCGATTTATTTTTTAGGCCCTTGGCTTTTTCTTTCTTCGATGCTTCTTAAATTTTCTTGGTATCTACTCTTCGCTAGTTGGTATGTTAGCTCTAGATACACTTCTTCGGCGGTCCAGTTGTATATATCGTAAGGCCTTGCGTGGTACTTCGCCGCTATGCTTTCGCATATCCCATAGGTTCCAAAAGTGTGAAGCGCGTCTACCCCGGCCTCCTCCTCTTCGTCGGTCGGCTTTTCGCTACTCAGGTCTTTGAACCGGTTAAGCAATTCGTTAAGATCCTGGTAGATCATTGCTCCGAGGGCCAACGCCGGCGCAGCGGGACCGCTTAGGTAGCCCTCCCCAAAGTATATTTCCACAAGGTCAAGAAAGAGCTTGTAAGGTGCTTTGCCTTCCAACGCCTTTGCCTTTGCGCGCTCTGCCTGCCCGAAAGTGCCTCCCGCAACATCAACCTTTGGCGGGTCGTAGTTTGGTGGCAAGGCATCCGCGATCTCGCTTAGCTCGTCTATGAAGCTGACTATCTCATAGAGGGCTAAGACTTCTTCGGTTGTTAAGGCCCCCACCTCTTCGGCGGTTAGGCCGCTAAGTGCACGAATTACTTGTCTAGGTGTGTGCTTCTTAATACCTATCAGGTCTTCGACCGAAACATCGTTATAGCATTTCGCTATAGAAGTTGCCTTTCGTTTGCCTTTTGGCTTTGCCATGGGATTTTCCTTTGTAGTCGGTTTGGTTCATTAGCATAAGATAGGTTAGACCCCAGACAATTGCGTCCACTCGGTTAGGAGAACTGCCTTTGGTTGGGTCCCAAGTGGTCATTTCTATCTCCAGCTCGTTCAAATTGCCAAAGTGGAATATTTTGCCCTGCTCGTATAGGTTAACAATGGGCTCCGCCCTCGTTACTTTGCCCCTACTTGCATTCACTTTTTTGTAAGCGATCGTATTATCCACGGATCTGATTACCGCTTCGATGAAGTCCCCGCCGTTGTTTACCTCCCCTATAATTATGTTTGCCTTCCATTTGTGATACAGCCTAATCGCTTGTGTTGCCATTCCGTTTGGTGTATAGATCCCACTTGCGTCGTCGAACACATACCCATTGCCATCTACGCCTAAGCCGACAGCCAATATTCCATGTTCGTCGGACTTCGGGTCCGATGTTACGGCTGGGTCAATTGGTATTGCTATCCTTTTCATTGCCGGCAGCTCAGGTACATTCTTAATTATGCCATAGCTCCACAACGCCCCCTCGACATCTTCGTAGTCCAACCCTTCAAAGTCCCGGTCGTATTTCTTCCGGTTTTTCTCTTTGACGGCAAGCCTTTTCTGGTGCCAAGATTCCGAAAGGTTTGTATAGTTGTCTCGGAAGGTACTTATTACTCGGTCGGTCATGCCGTGGTAGAGTCCGTCAGGCTCAAAAAATTGCTTGTACTGCCAAGACTGCTTGTGTAGCGCGTTGGATACCAGAACTATCTTGTTTGAAGCTATTATAGATCTAATCGACTCGTCGAGCTTGTCGAATGAGTCTTGGTCCGGGTGCTCTTCGAACTCGTCGTATATAACGTCAGTTAGCCCTTGTATTGATTTCAGGTTTGCCGTTTGGTTAAGGGAGGAAGCCTTCACGCCCTTGAATATTATCTTCGACCCGGTGGCCTTGTTTGTAATCTCGGAACCAGATATATGGAAATTATCCCTGCAGGAGTTGACGTCCATTTGCGTTTCAAATTCTGGAACTATGGACACATAGGCGGATACCATTGTATATCTCAGGAATAGAACAACCCTGCCGGTGTCAAAGGTAAGTCGTAGGGCGTAATCAGATATTGCAAAAGATTTGCCAGACCCCCGCCCGCCCTTCTCGTAGACATACCTTTGCGTGGAGGCATACAATGCCTTGTGCTTATCGTTAATCCTTGGCACCTGCAACCCACTCTATAGGCTTAATCCCTGTCGCTTTTAGGCTGGTGGCGTTCACTGTCTTGTCAGCTAGTCCAAGGTCCCTGGCAATTATAGAGGCGTTATACAGCCCGGCAGCTGCCCCTTCAAGCTTCCTTTCGTACATTATCTCCCTTGCGCACGTTATGACGTGAGTAAATTCTTTTCGCTTTTCGTACTCCAGAAAGGTTGGTAGCGTTATGCCTAGCCATATGCAAAGCCCCTCAACGGTTGTGCACCTTGCCAGGGTCCGCTTAAAGCTCTTAACCATTTCCTTGCCGCCCTCGCCTTTTAGTTTGATAAGCTGGGTTTCATATAGCGGGTTGGACTCAACGTCGCTAAAGTAAGCCGCTATGGCGTTAGCAAGGTCCTCCGGCTTCTCGAAGATCTTCGCCCGACCACTGAACAGTCTGGCTTTCCAGTATTCGTTTCCTTTTGGTGCTCCCATCTCATATTATTTTTGTTTGTAATTTTACAAATATTCCCGGCAAAAAGCAAATGTAAACAAAGCCATTTCTTTGTTTACAAGCTAACTGCCTAACGATCAGCTGTTTATACCGAATTGTAAACAAAGTAACAAGGATTCCCTTAATAGTGTGTAGCTGGTAGGGGTGTCTTCTTTTTACCTCCCTATAATACCACCACCCCCCTTACTACTCTATATCTTTTATATATATATTGTTTATTGTTTACAATAGTAGATAGCGCGTTGATATTCAGGCAGTTAGCTTGTAAACAAAGAGGTAAACAAAGACTTTTATTGTTTACCTCTCTTAAACGCAAAAAGTGCCCGTAGGCACTCTCAATGATTATACTTATATTTTTACTGCTTTTCGGCAACTGTAACGACCAGTGCCTCGCTTGGGGAGAATATGAAAGCCATAGGAGCCTTGCCGCCCTGAACAACAGTGATTTTTGTGCCGGGTGCTTCGTTCTCTTTCAAGAGCTCCCTAAAATGCTCCATTCTTTTTGGCCCTTTGAGTACTATTTCTACGCTTTTCATATCTTCCTGTTCATAATGTCTAGAATGTCTTCGATTGAATTAATTTGGGGCCGGTCTAGGGACTCCCAGGACTCTTCTAATTTTTCATAGAGCATCCTGCGGGACAGGTTACTTGTGTCCAAAACGCCCCTCTCTTCGCTGAACTCTTGCTCTTCAAGGCATTCGATTCTTGCTATAAGCAAACGTATCTCTTCGTCTTGAGCCTCTTGGATTTCACCAGATCGCTCAGCCCTCAGGGTAAGCGCTTCAACTTTCTGCAAGGATATTTCCAAAGCGGCCTGGCAAATCGCAAGACGCTTTGCCACCATGGAGCTCTCTGCCCTAACGCTAAGGCCAAACACCCTCACTTGGTTAATGTAGTGGTCTTCAGATAACTCGGACACGCTTTTTTCCATGGTCTCTCCCAAGGACTTTTCTAGCCCGCTAATCTTATCCTTAATCACTTTGACCTGGTAGGCTAATAGCGATATTTTTTCTTTTATGTTTTCCATATAATTAAGATTTAATTTTGCAGGGCATAATTATAGCACGGCCGCTCCCTGTTATTTCAGTCACTTCTACGGCTACGCATTCCCCAAAGAACTTGAAGCGCAGTGGCCCTGCCAGCACCTTGCAAAGCTTTGCAAGGTGCTCGGACGCCAGGCCTATCTGGTGAACCGGGTCGCCGCTTTCAGTCGGCCAAACCTGATCGAAGGCAGGAAACCTAAAGCCCTCAGCACTCGGAGCCACTATGTGAATCGTTCGCTTCGTTCCGTCTCTAAGGGTCCCGGTCAGAGTTTCGAAGTCCTTGTCTATTATAACGCTTTGGACTGACTTCACTGTTAACTTCTCCCAGTCCTTTGGCTCCACGGCAAAATCTACAGGGTCCTTGGACTCGACCCCTAAGTCTATGTAGAACCCTGTTGGGTACCTCACTACTATATGCCCATCGGTGGCTTGTATGTACTTTTCAGTGATTTGTATGTGCTTATAGCTCTCTCTAATCTCGCCTTTATTCGGGACTAAATGTAATTTCGGTAATGCTTGCATATTTTCTATGTTTAGTTTGATTATTCATATTTTTTGATTAGATCCTTAACCGCGCCAACCAGCCCGGTGTCTGCCTTAACGGCTTCTATTAGTTCGCCTTCTGTTAGGTCTTTCTTTTGCAGGGAGTCGACCACCCTTTCATCGAGCGTCTTACTTACTATAATCCGGTATATGAAGACCTGCTTGGCTTTCTGCCCCTGCCTCCACAGCCTAGCAATTAGCTGCTTGTACAACTCCAAAGACCAATTAAGCCCGAACCATACGACGTAGTTACTGCCATTTTGTAGGTTGAGCCCATGGCCGCCACTGGCGGGGTGGAGGACTAGCATGTCAACAAGCCCGGCGTTCCAGTCGTCTATGTCTTGATGCCCAGTGAGCTGCCTAACATCTATTTTCTTACTGTACTTTGCCAAGATACGGGCAGCGTCGTGCTTGAATGCCACTGCAACAAGTAACGGCTTACCGTTTGCCGCCTCGCGTATCTCCTCCAAGGCGTCGAGCTTAAGGTCGTGCACCTTGTGGATGTTGCGGTCCTCGTCGTATAAGGCACCATTCCCGAACTGCAGCAACTTATTCGACAGAGCCGCCGCAGTTGCCACGCTTATTTCCTTCTCACCCAATTCGCTAATTAGGCTCAGCACTAATTCCTTTTCGAAGGTCTTGTACTTTTCAGTTAGATCTGCGTCAAAGTGCAGGAGATGATCTACTATTATTTTCTCCGGCATGTCCAGATAGTCCTCCGCCTTCATGCTTATGCATATATCGCCTATCGCCTTGTGGATCCTGTTAGAGGAGCCCTCATCCTTAAGTGCATAGCTGTAGACTACGCTTGCATTGCGTTTGTCCGGTTTGAAGTAGGTCTCTCGGAACCTGCCGATGCTATGGCCTAACCGCTCCCCACCATCGAGCAGGTACACTTGTGACCAGAGGTCTATTAGGCCGTTTGGGGCTGGCGTACCCGTCAACCCAACGACCCTGTTAACCGAACTACAAACGCGCTTAAGCGCTTTGAACCTTTGGCTTTTGTGGTTTTTGAAACTGCTCAGTTCGTCGAGTATGACCATATCGAAGGGCACGAAGCTCCCACCATACAGGTCACAGAGCCAAGGCACGTTATCCCGACTAATCAAAAAAACCTCCGCTTCAACCTCCAGAGCAGCGCGCCGTTTCTTTTCGGGGCCTGATACCAAACTAAAAGTAAGGCTCTTTGTATGAGCCCATTTTTTGGCCTCCTGTTGCCATACACTTTCGACCACCCGCTTAGGCGCGACTACCAGAACGCGGTCTACTTCCAGGCTGTTGATTAATTCGCATATGGCTGTTAGGGTGGTTACCGTTTTGCCAAGTCCCATGTCTAAGAACAGACCAGCCCCGAGGTTGTCAATTATATGCTTTTTGCCGTAGCGCTGGTAGTCGTGGAGGTTGCTAATGTCTAGCATATGGATCCCTTTTCCTGGATACAGGGTAAGCTGTTAGCTCAGATAAGCTTTCTATCGCCTCTACAACGTCTGCATTTTCTAGGAGTTTAGAAACATTTTCGATGCTTGTCATATCGGTTGGAAAAACCAAATTGAATTCGCGGATGAGGTGCTCAAAGCTAACGTACGCAACATACCGTTGCGCTTCTTTGTAGCTACCAAAAGGTGCGCTACGGCCAGAAACGTAGAACATAGATTTTTCTGAGATTTTCATAATTAGTGTTTATCCATTAAGTAATTAAGTATTTTGAGGTCATAGTGCCCTAGGTCGTCCGAACTGTCCCTGCTTTTCACCTCCTCCCGAGCCCTTTGCAGCTCCCACCTTTCGGCATTCTCTTCGCCGGTTAGCTTGCCTGGTGATTCATCCAGTACGTATGAGACCCGCACGGCGGCCAGCAAGTCGGACACCATCGCCTCGCTGTTGGCTACATACACTCTTATCCCCAGGGCTTCTATCTTCTTGGCTACGAATAATTGCCGGGGCCTAAGCTTCAGGCCTTCGCCTTTCACCTCCACGAAAAACACAAGCCCACCGGGTAGGATGATCAGCCGGTCCGGTATGCCGGCAAAGAACGTGGCCGGAAACTTAAGGCACATGCCACCCACCTTCTCGATGCCCACTTTTAGGCGCGCTTCTATTTTCTTTTCCGACGAGGTCACAATTGCATATTCTTAAGTATGTGAGATATCACGTCTATGGTCCACCCGTTACCAAGCATCCTGTAGCGTTGTGTGTTCGAGGTGCCTGCCTTTGCCGTGTAACCATCTGGGACAGTCTGTAACCGCTCGCACTCGGTAGGTGTTAATTTCCTGTAATGTGTTTCACTAACAGCTATCTTCTTTTCTTGGTTGCCACCGCTTACCGCCGTTAGTGTTGGGCTCTTACCATCAGTAGAGTACACACGTTTTAGTATATCGTGGCCTTTTATATCGGTTGCTAAGCCGATTTGGGCGGGCCCGTTTAAAACTAACTGTCTTCTGCTTTTCTCAAAATACTGCTTGGGGTTTCCGTTTCCGGTGTTAACGTAATTAGCGTCTATGCAGTAGCTTTTTTCCCGGTCTACAAACCCATCTTCTATAATGTCTTTCAGGAAAATGCCCTTATCTTCGGGCTGGGTTACATCAGGTATATT
>Ga0209414_1000326_pt1 | contig 22676 bp, 27 predicted proteins | sample LakVidmifraction_4_FD_181154 | JGI IMG/M metagenome (GOLD analysis project Ga0209414, IMG submission 181154) | Hypersaline microbial communities from Lake Vida, Antarctica - Brine Hole Two &gt;0.2 micron (SPAdes) (version 2) | ecosystem: Environmental > Aquatic > Non-marine Saline and Alkaline >...
TGAGTCAATGCTTGGTATATTATCAGATGAATATGTTTATGTTGATGATTTACCAAATGTAGGTTATGCACTAATGATTGATAAAATTAAAGACTACGCAAACAAACTAGAGGCGGGTGAGTAATGATGATTATATATTACGAGAGTGTGCAAATGCAAAGTCTAATTAAACCAGATGCCGATGGCGATGGCTATGGCTCTGGCTCTGGCTATGGCGATGGCTCTGGCGATGGCTCTGGCTATGGCGATGGCTATGGCTATGGCTCTGGCTATGGCGATGGCGAGGGCTATGGCTCTGGCTCTGGCTCTGGCCCTGGCTATGGCTATGGCAATGGTGCTGGCGATGGCTCTGGATATGGCTATGGCGTTGGCTCTGGCTCTGGCGATGGCTATGGCTATGGCTCTGGCGATGGCTAATTGAGCCATAAAACCGAGATTAATTCAGCGGACTAATAAGGAGGACTGCTAGATGGGACGTGAACAAATTAAGGTAGAACTTATAGATTATATGGGTAACGACCTATCAACTGTAAACTCAGCGAGGGTTAGCTTTGATAAGGAGAGTTCCTTTGATACTGAGATAACTAAGGGAGCTATGGGGGAGGACCTGTCTTGGTGTAATATTACCGAGACCTTAAAACCTTCTGACAGAGGGCTAGTAAACTACTTAGCTAACCACAACCACAGTACCCCTTTTCGTCATAATTCTGTAACCCTTCGGTGTGATGCTCCTATATTCTTAGCTAGGCAGTTAGGCAAGCATCAGGCGGGTCTCAGTTGGAACGAGGTTAGCCGTAGGTATGTAGATACGCCTCCTGAGTTCTTTGTGCCTGATGAATGGAGAGGGAGACCAGATGGGAGTATCAAGCAAGGAAGTGGAGGTATTGTAGAGAACTCATTGACATCATATTACACTATCGATGTTAGGCCAGTTACAGAACAATACGGAGGAGCTCTACTCTATTGTGAAAACTTGTACCATAATATGTTAGAGGCAGGAGTAGCCCCTGAGATGGCTAGAATGGTATTACCTCAAAGTATGATTACTTCCTGGTACTGGACAGGTAACTTACTCTCCTTTGCCCATGTATATAAGGAGCGTATTGCTAAGGGGGCTCAACTTGAGGCAAACTGGTTTGCTCAGGATTTAGATAAAATAATTAGGCCGTTATTTCCAGTAAGCTGGGCAGCTCTTGTAGGAGAATCACAATGAAACAAGCTTCCAACAACGAGAAGTACTTAACAATGCTTGAATCAGCTAACCAGACTAAAGGGATTGTGACTGATTTTTTATATGACTTACCAGATAACACACGGTTTCAAGTGCTTGGAGGACTACAAGGATTATTCTTAGGTGCTAATGGATTGTACGCCAAGGTTCATTGGGATGGTAAGGAATATACGGAAAGAAACCCTTGGGACTTCTTATCAGCCATTATCAAAGTAGAAGAATTATATGAGCAAGGAGAAGAGTATGAAGAAGAAGTTAATTAGTATGTATTTAAATGCGAGCTATAAGTATTATGTACTCGCTGAAGAGACGGGCCTCTCAGATATGGAGTTTGATTACATCTGTCAGGAGCTATATGAGAGCTACGAGAGCCTTACTGACGCTGATAAGGCATTAGTCAGTAAAGACAGTCTAAGAGCTGGAACAGGCTGCGATATTCCAATGAGCACTTACTTACAGGCAGGAGTACTTTAGGAGACTCTATGGACAACGTAGCTAGACAGAAAGAGATAGAAACTAAGGCTAATGACTTTAGCTACGCCCGCTTAATGAAGGAAGTTAATAAAAGGATTGACCAAGGACAAGCTGATGAGCTTACCGAAGGGCGTTATATCTTGCTTCATAGTATAGAAACCTTAGCTAAGAAGCTAGATGAGTACTTTAAGGCAGACATTAGAGGAGTAAGTAAGGCTATACGGGATATGGTCTCCATTGAGTTTGAAGGGGATACTAAAGACCTTGCTTTTATTATCCTAGTGACTATTGTAAGAAGTATTAGTAAAGAGGTACATATATCTAGCGCTATTTTGGTGCGATACTTAACAAATGCATTATATTCGAGTATCTTAATAAGGCGGTTATACAGAGGTGATACAAACTTTGGGGCTTACGTTGATAAGCGATTTAAGAATCGTAGTGAATCATTCCGTACTCAAGAGAAACTAAAGTTAATTAAGAATCAAGATACCCTTAAGAACTCTACTCTTTCAAGGGAAACTGTATACTTAGGGGCTTACTTACTTGACTTAGTTATTAAGAGTGGTATTAATATCATCGAAACTAAAACAGTCTATAATAAAGGTAAGTCCGCTAAGTTATTTGTCTATACTGAAGAATGTTTTAGGATGGTACTTGGTTCAAGAGACCGTCTACTAGATGAATATAGAAAGTTTCCTATACTAATCACACCCCCTGTAGATTGGGCTTCGTTTGAAGGGAGTGGTGGTTACCATACCCCAGAGATATATAAGCTGCCTATCATCAAAACAAAGGACAGTAACAGAGGCTTCCTACGGCAATATTTTGAGAAAGCTGATGTTCAGCAGGTGTACGATACTTTAAACGTCTTGCAGGGCACTGCATGGAGTGTTAATCGTAAAGTCTACGAGGTATTGGATAAGGTATTTCAGGATAATATCTTAGATGACGATGCCCCTTACAATAATCCATACCTTATAGGTAGGCTTCCTTACAATGCTCAACTAGAAGCTGAGGACTTTGTAAATGCGGCGGATTATGGGGAGATTGTTACTGAGGGTAAATATAAAGGCCTTCCTTCTGAGAAAATGCAGATGCATCAATATTTTAGAGACCTTGAAGAACAGCGTGATATTACCATAAGTAACACAGGTAAGGCCTTAATGTTTAACTTGGTAATCTTTAATGCTAAGGAGTACCTAGATGAAGAAGCTATTTACTTCAGCTATCAGTATGACTTTAGAGGGCGTATCTATCCAATACAACAACACCTACAGCCACAAGGCAAGGGAGAAGCTAAGGCACTATTAAAGTTTAAGGACGGAGTACCTATCACTACTGGTGAAGAGTTATTCTGGTTCTTAGTACATGGAGCTAACTGCTATGGGTTTGATAAGGAAGAGTATGAAGTAAGGGTAGATAAGATACAGGCACTTACAGAAGAAGTAGTAGCAATTGCAGATAATCCAATGAAACATAGAAGACTCTGGAAGGATACTGACGAGCCTTACATGTATTTAGCTTGGTGTTTTGAATATGCTGAGTATTTAGCCTCTCCTGACACCTTCCTGAGCCATATACCTATTGCTCTAGATGCTACTTGTTCCGGCATACAGATATACTCTGGCTTATTACTGGATAAGGAAGGAGCTGAGGCAGTAAATGTAGTTGGTCAGGTACGAAACGATATATACCAACGAGTGGCTGATAAGGTAAACCACTATCTATATAACAACGACTATCCTACCTTAATCAACTATACGATTGGTACAGGGGAAGTGCTTGAACAGCATACACAGGCAGTAGGAGATAGCCTTAAAGGAAAGATAACTCGTGGGCTAACTAAAAGGAACACGATGACTCAACCGTACTCTGTAACTAAGTTTGGTATGTATGAACAACTTAAAGCTGAATTAGTTAATCTGGAGAATAACAATAAGAAGTTCTGGGTAGGTGATATGTGGATTACAGCAAAGATACTTACTGACTTAAATGACAGAGCAATTGCTGAAACAGTTAAAGGAGCTAGGATTGGACAAGAGTTCTTAAAAGAAGTTACAGCCGAAGTAGTTAAGAAAGGTAGGTGGGTATTCTATACAACACCTATTACCAGATTCCCTATACTACAACGGATACATAGAACCAAGGAAGAGAAAGTACAAACTCCTATCGGTAAGTTATCTATCAGGACTGAAACCAGTATCCTAAACCCACAGAAGATGGTTAATGGTATTGCACCTAACTTTATACATGGCTTAGATGCAACTCTATTATCCTCTACTGTACTGAAAATGAAAGGAGATGGTTGTACTAACTTCCACCTTATCCACGACAGTTACGGAGTTCCTATTAACCAAGTAAGCAACTTAAACCTTCGAGTAAGAGAAGCTTATGTAGAACTCTTTAAACAACAACCACTACAACAATGGATAAAGCAAGTTAATCCAGCTTTTGAAGAGAGAGGTAATGATATAATGATTAATACTTTAAATTTAGAGGAGGTAATGGATAGTAGGTACATCTTTAGCTAACTTTCAATGAAACGCCCCTAGTATGGAAAGCCTAGAGGGAAAAATAGACAGTACTTAAAGTATCTCAAGAATTGACTTATTTAAATATAATTAAAGGTGGTAGAGGTTGTAAAACTTAAAGGATGCTTAATTTATTATGATAACTTTAAGTACTATAAGTACTGTAAGAAACGAACGAGGCAATTAGCCTATTATTAAAGTCCATAAGGAGAACTACACATGGCGACTAAAACTATTAAACCATTCGCAGTAAAAGGAATCAATGTAACAACCCCTAAAGGTACAACCTTATGGTGTAAGATTGCAGAACCAGACCGTAAGTACACACCGACTGGTGAACTATCAATGAGTCTTGTATGTGACCCTGGTGACCCTACGGTAGTGACATTCATCAGCAAGCTAGAAGAGATACGAGATATTGCATTAGCTGAGACTAAGGCTACTCTAGGAGCTAAAGGTGGAGCTTACACTACTAAAGAGGTATTCTCTGACGAGTACGACCAAGAGGGTGAGCCTACCGGTAAGATTATCTTTAAGATGAAGCTAAAGGATATTGATGGTCGTAAGGAACGAGGCAAGCAACATAGTATTACAGTTGTCGATGCTAAACGTAATATCGTATCCCCTATCCCTTTAGTTGGTAATGGCTCTAAGGTAAAATGTGTAGTCTTTGCTAACCCATACTCAATGGCCTCAACCAAGTCAGTAGGCATTAGTCTGATTTGGGATAAGATGCAGATTATTGAGTTGGTTGCTTTTGGTGGCGGTGATGCAGGTGGCTTCGATGACGAAGATGGCTTCGAGACTACCTCAGAACCTTCAGGAACGAACTCGATTGCTGACGATGACGACACAGACTTTTAATGCAGTCACAGACCTTTAGCGTTCCGATAGTTGTCGAGATGGGAGTACGTAAGAAAAAGAATTACTACCTCAACCTCAATAGCTATCGTAACTGGCAGTTTCAGTTAAGTAACAGCATAAAGAAAGCATTTAAAATCTTAGTAGCAGATGATATACGTAGTCTTGATAAGGTGACAAAGCCTTGCAAGGTTACCTACGTCATCTACTACTCTACCAAGAGAGCCTTTGATATTGACAATATTGGTAGTGTAGTTACTAAGTTTACCCATGATGCTTTAGTTGAACTTGATATACTAGAAGACGACAACCATCACTTCATCAAAGAAATTACTTACCGGTTTGGTGGGGTTGATAAAGAGTCACCACGGTGTGACGTAACGATTGAGGAATATATAGAGTGAGCTTATTTAAAGACGTTGTAGCAGAGAGAATGTTTGAGTCTCCATACCTAGAACAGTACGAAGCACAGTCAGCTGTGTACAGAGAGCTGGGGAATTACTTACAGCATTCAGATGATATCCCTTATGACTTAGGTGACATCTCAGACGATGACATCGAGGCGATGATTAGACAGGAGCTATAATGATGGTAACTAAGACAGTAACCACAACCGGGGTGAGAAAGTTCAGCGTATGCCAATGCCCTACTTGTGTTGCGACTAGGGAACGTGATAGTAATCTATCGTTACTAAAGAAGCAGGATCTACCTATAATCTCCTTAAGGGATACCTTGAAGAATAAGGAGGTTAGTTTGTATTTATCCACTCTTAAGGTATATGATAGAGGCCTCGAAAACTCCCTATTAAAAAGGAAAGTAGTGTTACTTAAGGTTACTATAGTAATACTGGTTGTACTAGCACTAGCTTTAGTTGTGGCAATAACTACTGGTGGGCTATAATGAAAGCAGACTACGAGGATGATGGGAGTGAATTCCTATACCATACCAAGTGTGACAGCTGTAATTCATCCGATGGTAAAGCGGTTTACTCAAATGGAGGTACATATTGCTTTGTTTGTAATACATCAGGAAGAGGAGAGAAGATGGAGAATACCCCACGTAACAAAGGAACACCTCAAGGCTTACTAGCTTATGAGTACACAGACCTAAACAAACGTAAGATACCCGAAGCAATAGTTAAGCAATACAGCTATGGCATGGGACATGACAGTACAGGCAACCTTTGTCAAATTGCTAACTACTTCAACGACAAGAAAGAACTTGTAGCCCAGAAGCTAAGGTATGCAGATAAGTCCTTTAAGTTCATTGGTGAACCTAAAGAAGCTTTAATGTTTGGTCAGCAACTATGGGGTAATACAGGACGTAAGTTAATTATTACTGAAGGTGAGATTGATGCCTTGTCAGTAGCTACTGCCTTTGACGGTAAGTATCCAGTAGTTAGTATTAAGAATGGTAGTAGTGCAGCTAAGAAAGAAATAGCAAAGCACCTAGATTGGATTAGTGGATACCAAGAAGTATTCCTTTGGTTTGACAGTGACGATGCTGGACGACAAGCAGTAGAAGAATGTTTAACTATTCTCCCTGTTGACAAGGTACGTATTATTCGTAGCGCTGATTACAAAGATGCTAACGACATCCTAATCTACAAAGGCAAGGCAGGTATCCTTAATGCCTTCTACAATGCTGAGAAGTACAAGCCAGACGACATTGTAACTCCCTCTGACTTATTAGGTGTAGTAGCCTTACCAGTACAGATAGGTTTTGAATATTATTACTCAAAGCTAACTGATGCTATGTATGGTAGACGGTTTGGGGAAGTAGTCACAGTAGGGGCAGGAGTCTCTATAGGTAAAACTGATTTCGTAGTTAGTCAGATAGCCTTCGACCTACAGCAAGGTTGGAAGGTAGGGACATTTATCCTTGAGCAATCGACTAAAGAGACACTACAGCGAGTAGCAGGTAAGATTGATGGCTGTCACTACCACCTACCTAAAATAGATACTGATAAGGAGAAACTAATTGAAACTACCCAATCCCTTGATGGTGACTTATTTATGTTTGATAACTTTGGTAGCAATGACTGGGAATCCATTAGTGCAAAGATGCGTTATATGTTCCACAACTTCAACATCAAAATATTCTACATAGATAACCTCACTGCACTTAATGCCCATGCTACCGATGAGAGACGTAATCTCGATGGCCTGATGGCTGAGGTAGCTGGACTAGCTAAAGAACTAGATATCTGGATTCTACTAGTAAGCCACCTAAACCCCCCTAAGTATGGTGCAAGTCATGAGTCAGGCGGTAAGACAGAGCAAGGACAATTCACAGGCTCTAGGGCTATCATGCGGTGGTCTTATGCGATGTTTGGTATTGAACGTAATACTCTCCATGAAGACCCAGCGGAGCGTAATAAAGGACTAATACGAATCTTAAAAGATAGGTTTAGTGGTACCGGTACTGGACTTACAGTTGGTTTTACATACGATGGAGCCACAGGTATCTGCCACCAAACAGATGAAGACTTTGAGCTAGAAGTAGAGGGGACAACAGATGACGACTTCTAAACCAATCATATACCCACGTACAATCATATACGACCTTGAAACAGATGGACTTTACCAACAAGTTACTGAGGTACACTGTGGGGTATGTTATTTAGTAGAGGAAGACAAGTACTATAGCTTCACCTCACGTCCATTAGAGGGTAGTGATGGCACGATTGAAGACTTACTGCTACTACTATCCTCTGCAACAACTATCATTGCTCACAACGGCATCAGCTTCGACCAGCCAGTACTCAAAAAGCTACATAATTGGTCACCTTCTGGGGAGGTTATTGATACTCTCTTAATTAGTCAGCTAAAGTTTACGAACCTAGCTAATACTGATGCCTTCAGGAAGACTATCCCAGCTAAGCTTAAAGGGAGGCATTCCTTAGAGGCTTGGGGTTATCGACTACGTCTCCTCAAAGGGGACTTCGGTAAGCAGGAGAATGCTTGGGAAGTACTTACAGATGATATGTTAGCTTACTGTAAACAAGATGTAGCAGTACTAGCTAAACTATGGCAACGCTTCAATGACAAAGGACTACCCCCTAAAGAAGCTATATGGCTTGAGCAGGAGTTCGCTAAGGTTATTAGCCGCCAAGAGAAGTATGGAGTCTACTTTGATTTAGAGAAAGCAGACAAGCTACACCACTCACTATTACTTGAGGCAGTAGCCGCTGAAGAAGCTTTAGAAGCTGTATTCAAACCATTAGATACCTGGACTCCTAAGAACTATCCTTCAGTTTATTATAAGAAGGACGGTACGAAGTCACAGAATGCCCTGAACCATGAGATTTTAGGATGCCACTACAACGACAACCTTGAATGGGGCTATTACAAAAAAGTAGTATTCAATCCAACAAGTAGGCAGAATGTAGCGAGGTGGCTAATGGAAGTATATTCCTGGAAACCTACTGATTTCACTGAGAAGGGAGGTATCATCATCAACGATGCTATCTTGTCAGAACTAGACTTCCCAGAAGGTAAGATACTAGCTCATTACTTCATCGTTAAGAAGCTTATAGGGATGCTTGCTGAAGGTAAGGGTGCTTGGATGAAGCACCTAACCCCCTCCAACAGGATACACGGTAGAGTTAATACACTAGGGGCAGTCACTAGACGATGTACCCACAGTGCCCCTAACATGGCTCAAGTACCTAGTAGTAAATCTTACAAAGGACATGAAGCTAGAGAGTTATTTACAGTACCTAAAGGTAAGAGGCTAGTTGGTTGTGACGCTGATGGCCTTGAGCTACGTACACTCTCTCATTATATGGCTAAGTTCGATGGAGGCGCTTACGCAAGGGCAGTAGATTCAGGTGATAAGGAGAAGGGGACTGATGTCCACACCCTCAACCAGAAAGGTGCAGGGCTACCTACTAGAGATGATGCTAAGACCTTTATCTATGCCTTCCTCTACGGAGCAGGTGATGCTAAGATTGGGAGTATCATTAATGGTTCTGCTGAAGATGGTAAGCAACTTAAAGCTAAGTTCCTGAGACAATTCCCAGCATTACAGAGGCTTAGTGATAAAGTAGCTAATACCTATAAGGCAACAGGAGCACTTAAAGCACTCGATGGTAATCCTTACTTAGTACGGTCATCCCACAGTGCATTGAATACCTTATTACAGGGAGCAGGTGCTTTGGTTATGAAGTACTACTTAGTATTCTTAGACCAGAACTTACAGAAAGAGTTTACGTTTGGTAAGCAATATGAGTTCGTATTGAATGTTCATGATGAGGCACAAATAGAATGTGATGAGGAAGTATCTGGTAGAGTTGCTGAGTTAGCGGAGACTACCTTCGACCAAGTTACTGCCTACTTACAGTTTAGAATACCGCTACGAGGCACAGCCGCTATTGGTAAGTCTTGGGCAGATACCCACTAAGGAGATAGTGTGATTAATAAGATATTAGTAATCCCTGATAGCCACAGCGATGCAGAAGATAAACGCTTCGACCGCTTCGACTGGCTAGGTAAGATGATTGTAGATGAACTACCAGACATTGTAATAGATATTGGTGACCGAGCTGACATGCCCTCCTTATCAGTTTTTGATAAAGGAACTAAAGGGTTTGAAGGTAGACGGTACACTAAGGACTTAGCGGCTGTACATGAAGCCAACAGGCGTATCCTAGCTCCACTACGAAAGCTACAGAAACACCAACGTAAGCATAAGAAAAAGATATACAACCCTGAACTCATTATGACACTAGGTAACCATGAGTACCGTATTCTACGAGCTTGTAATACTAGTCCAGAGCTTGACGGCTTCCTAAGCTATGATGACCTTAAGTTTGACGGTTGGGATGTACGTCCTTTCCTTGAGATAGTTACAAGAGGCGAGGTTAACTTCAGTCACTACTTTGTATCAGGCTTGATGGGACAGGCTATTGGTGGAGTTAATGCTGCTAAATCCCATACCATGAAGCTATACGAATCAACAGTTAGTGGACACAGTCACTTGTACGACTACTCAGAGACTACCACCGTGACAGGTAGGAAGTTACAGAACCTAGTTGTAGGGTGGTACGGCGAAGACCAGCCAGCATGGACAAGTGACCAACAGTTTGCCCAATGGTCAGCAGGTATTATAGTTCTGGAGAATGTAGCTGATGGTAACTACGACCTACGTAGAATCGGTATGGCTACAATGGAAAGTCGGTATGGAAGTAGATAATATTGGAATGAGAATCGTTAATGAGCCTCAATAATACAACAACCTCTTTCTATAGAGATTACCCAAGGAGTCACTTTGATGACCACACAAAACACAGTCGGGGAGAAGCACGACCAAGGGAAACCACAATTCAGACTACTCCCAATGAAAGCACTAACCGAACAAGCGAAAGTACTAACATTTGGTGCTACCAAGTATACCCCAGAGGGCTGGAGGGAAGTACCTGACGCTCCTAATAGATACTTAGATGCCGCCTTTAGACACTTAGTAGCTTACTCACAAGGTGAACGCTATGACGATGAGAGTGGATTACCTCACCTAGCCCATGCTCAATGTTGTCTCAGTTTCCTATTGGAACTAGACTTAGAAGTACAAGAAAAGAACAATGCTTAGTCCAGTATGTATACAACACTGTGCTCTCTACGGGGAGTGCAACTGCATCAACAAATTAAAAGGAAACAATGTGATTGAATATGTAACTAAACGTAATGGCGAGAGACTACCGTGGGATGCCGAACGTATCAACGAGTCAGTCTTATGGGCAGTACAAGGAGTTGATGGCGTAGACCATAGTACGATTGCCTTACGTAGCTCAGCACAACTATTCGAGGGGATTACCACAGCCGATATCCAGAAAGTATTAATCAAGACAGCAGCGGATATGATTAGTGAAGCAACCCCTAACTACGACTTAGTAGCAGGGCGACTAGAGATGATGAACTTACGTAAGGAGGCCTACGGTTCATTTACACCACCGCTCCTACACAACCACATCTGGGATATGACCAGTAATAGCCTTTACGATATGGAACTAATGACTTCATGGAGTAATAAGGAACTAGCTACCCTTAATGACTATCTATGCCACGAGCAAGACCTAACCTATCGTTATGCAGCTACTCAGCAGTTCAGAGGTAAGTACCTAGTCCAGAACCGTAAGAGTAAACGTATCTACGAATCACCTCAGATGGCTTATATGTGTATGGCTATGTGCTTGCACCAAGATGAACCACTTGATAAAAGGATGAAGTATGTTATCGACTACTATACAGCAATTAGTAAAGGAAAGATTAGCTTGCCTACCCCTGTTATGGCAGGAGTTAGAACACCTACCCGACAATTCGCCAGCTGTACAGTTGTCGATTGCGGAGATAGTCTCGATTCTATCAACAGTGCTAACAATGCAATCGTCAAGTACATATCACAACGATCTGGAATTGGAATCAATGGAGGTGCGCTTAGAAGCCTTGGAAGTGAAGTGCGTGGTGGAGAAGTTGTACACACTGGCAAGATTCCTTTTTATAAGACTTTCATGGCTTCGGTCAAGTCAGCTAGTCAAGGAGGAATTCGAGGAGGAGCTGCAACGCTTGCTTTTACTTGCTGGGATTACGAGTTTGAAAGCCTAGTAGTCCTTAAGAATAACAAAGGTACTGAAGAGAACCGGGTACGTCACCTAGACTACTCAATCCAGTTCTCTAAGCTGTTCTATAAACGACTTATAGATGGTGGTAACATCACATTATTTTCACCAGATATTTATAAAGGAAAATTATATGAAGCGTTTTTTAATGACAGTAAAGAGTTTGAAAGACTTTATCTACTTGCGGAAGCAGACCCCACAATTAAGCTAAAGAAAACCATAAAGGCAGTAGACCTCTTTGCAGCAGTAGCCAATGAGAGAGCTAACACTGGCCGTATCTACATAATGAACGTAGACAACGCTAATGAATATGGAGTATTCGATGAGAAAGTCGCTCCTATCAGGATGTCAAACCTCTGCCAAGAAATAGATTTACCAACAAAACCAATGGGTGAGCCTGGAACGAATGAGGGAGAAATCGCATTATGCGTACTATCCGCTTTCAACCTTGGTGCATGTAGCTTGGATGAGTACCCTGACCTTGCTAGGATGGCTGTTCGTGCTTTGGATAACCTAATTGATTACCAAAACTACCCTATCAAGCAAGCTGAGAAGATGAAACTAAGACGTAGTATAGGAGTTGGTGTTACAAGTTATGCTTACTACCTAGCCAATAAAGGGTTAAAGTACACTGATGAACAAGCTAAGGTAGAGACGCATAAGTTGTTTGAGACTATCTCATGGTCACTTATTAATGCCAGTGTTGAATTGGCTGAGGAGAAAGGACGTTGTGGCTTATATGGAGAAACGAAGTGGTCGAAAGGTATCCTGCCCATCGATAATTACAAAAAGGACTTGGATGCAGTCTGTAAACCAGCCCTTACTATGGAGTGGGAAGACCTTAGAGAACGAATGCATGTCTTTGGTATTAGGAATTCAACTCTCATGGCGCTTATGCCTAGTGAAACATCGTCACAGATTACTAACTCAACGTCAGGTATCGAGCCACCACGAGGGTTAATTACCATCAAGCAATCTAAAGACGGTATCATCCCCCAAGCAGTACCAGAGCTAACTAGACTACGTAATGACTACCAATTACTTTGGGACTTACCAGACAACAAAGCAGTAATCGAGCTAACAGCTGTTATGCAGAAGTTTGTTTGTCAAGGTATCAGTACCAATTTCAACTACTTCCCAGCTAGGTTTCCTGATGGTAAATTACCTATCAAGGTAGTTATGCAGGATATGTTACTATTCTATAAGCTAGGAGGAAAGCAGATTTACTACCATAACACCAACGATGGCACGGCTGACCAAGGGATTGAGGATGAAGGCTGTGAAAGTGGAGCATGTTCAATTTAACCATTTCGTTGACTCTACCCATATGGTCTGTTCACTAAACATGAACTACTTTAAATAATGAACAGGAGTTATACTAATAGTGTAGCTTCGTCACCTATTATAACCTAAACTGAACAGTTTAAACATAAACTACCCAAAGGAATACATAATGAGCTTACTAAAAGCAATTAATCTAAAATCAGCACCACTACCTTTTGACGTAACTAGACAAGACTTCCTAAATGTTATTAGTACGCTAGGCTACCCAACTCTTCCAATTACCAAAGAAGATGTTGCTTCCTTAGCTGTTATCTATGCAAACTACAGTATCCACTACCTAATTGCTATTGGTACTACCTTAGAGGCACATGAAGCTCAGGCTAAGACCATGACCTTTATGAATAGCTATATTGCAGAAGTTATGCATCATGCAGGTTTCCATTACTTCAATAAAGAAGAAGGGTACTCTATTGTAGATAAAGCTATCCAGGTAGCCTTAGATAATGATGGTGTAATTACAATGGATGAGGTTGGTAATATTATTGATACTATCGAATTAGTCTATGTAGAAACTGAAGAAGACTTCGAGGAGTAACTGATGAATGACCCAATTGCACTTATAGATGCTGATAGTTTGCTCTACAAAGTAGGGTTTGCTATCGAAGACAAAGTAGTATGGAACGACCTGGAAGTAGAAGCAGGACTTGAAACTGAGTTAGATATTGAATATACAACCGACCTCGAACAATGCTTCGTTACATTTCAGATAGCAGTAGATAACATCCTATCTGCTGTTGACTGTGAGGAGTATCTCCTAGTATTTACAGGGGAGGACAACTTCAGATACAACCTACCTACCCCTTACAAAGAGAATCGTATTGGAGTACGTAAGCCTACAGGGTATCACGAACTACTAGCTCATGTACTAGATAAGTACCCTAGTAAGGTAGTAGATGGGTATGAGGCTGATGACTATGTAGTAGCTGAGAAGACCTTACACCCTGACAAGTATATTGTATGTGCAATTGATAAAGATGTCTTATATCAGTCAGTAGGTACTCACTACAATTACCTTACTGATGAGGAGGTAACAGTTACAGAGTTAGAAGCTATTAAGTATATGTACTTCCAGACACTAGCTGGTGATCCCTCAGATGGTTACAAAGGTTGCCCAGGTATTGGTAAAGTAAAAGCTAATAATGCTTTAGTAGAGTGTAAGACTGAAGCTGAGATGTGGCAAGTTACTATTTCTCTATATGAAACTAAAGGACTTACTGCTGAAGACGCAGTACTTACAATGCAACTAGCCAATATGCACCAACTACACGGAACTGAAATCATACTATGGCAACCACCATTACTACCTACTTTCAATGAAACGACCCTAGTAAGTAATAGCAATCAAAACTATTAAGGAGATTTAAGAATGAAGCTTACACCTACTCAACTAGAAGAAGTAATTAAAGCTTTGTTTGAAAAGTTCCCCGATAGACTGCCTGAAGACTTAAAGGATATTGATGAAATGAACTTCCTAATTGGACAGCAATCAGTAATTCGATATCTCTTAGGACTCCATGAGAGTTTAGAGGGGAAGCAGAATGCAAACAAATAAGACAACAATCGTACTATATGAAGAGAAGTATAAAGAAGAGTTACGTAAGCTACTCATAGAAGTAAGCTCAGAACTCTTTGGTTATACAACCATAGACTACCAACGATTCGTAGATAACCATTGGGCTTTATACCTAGCAGTTAGGGGCGATAAAGTAATTGGACTCTCCAGCTTTATCTATAATGACTACTACGGGCTACGACCACCTACGGTTGGTAACGATTATATCTACGTACTACCAGCTTACAGGACCGGAAGGGCTATGTACCTACTATCGACACAGGCAGGACACGTATCAATTTCATGTAACCTCCCATTAGAACATTACTACTGCTCAGATACTTCAAAGCATTTATCTAGGAAGCTAGTAGGGACTAAGTTATATGAGGCGTATATATATGAAGTAGAAGAAATAGGAAAGATTTTTAAGTCTCTTACACGAAACCATAATATTAAGGAAAGCTAAATGATTACACTAAAGTATAAGAATAACACAGACTCCGGCGAACGAGAAGATACAGAAGGCTTTGTTGATGTATTAGGCTTGAATGGTGGTGGTGGTGGTGGTAAAGGTGGTGGTGGTGCCCCTGCTCCAGTGTTCGTACCCCCAGCAGTAGCCCCTTTAGCTCAGGAAGCAGCTACACAGGAATCAGCAGTAACTCCTGAAGAAGAAGCGAAACGTAAGAAGGAAGCCTTGAAGACAGGAGCTAAATCCTTACAAATCCCTACAGGCGGGGAAGCAGAAGGGACCGGTACAGTAGGCACAGGGACTCCATCAACTCCAAAAGTATAAAGGCTAACAAATGGCAGTACAACAATATACAATAGAAGAAATCGTAGCAGAAGGAAGTGCTAGTGAACGCTTCCAGAAGCTTGATGCTGATAGGTCTGCTGTTCTGGAGAGAGCACGAGAATGCTCAAAGCTAACAATCCCATCAACCATAACAGATAGTGGGTCATCTGAAACTGATACCTTAGAGACACCTTATCAAGCAGTAGGAGCTAGACTGGTTCACAACCTATCAAGTAAGCTCCTCCTAGCCTTGCTTCCACCTAACACTAGCTTCTTTAGGCTACTAGCTGACCCAGAATTGGTAGAGTTAGTACAGCAGAAAGACCCTGACGGTGAAGACGAACTTGAGAAGAGCCTAGTTGCATTGGAACAGGAGATGATGAAGCAGATTGAGAAGGAAGCTCTACGAGTACCTATCTTTGAAGCAATCAAGTCCTTAATTATCGGAGGTAATGGTCTCCTATATAAAACGAAGGCTGGCCTTAAAAGTTACAATATGGCTAACTTCGTAGTAGCCCGTGACTTTAGTGGTAATACAATGGAGGTAATCTGTAAAGAAGAGGTTACAAAGAATACATTACCAGAAGATATCCGAGCCAAACTTGAAGAGAATCCTGAGATTGCAGAATCAACACAGGTAACTATCTATACCAGAGGCATTAAGAAGTCAGGTGTATGGTTTGAGTACCAAGAAGTTGAAGGTGTATTCGTTGAAGGTTCTGATACAAAATACACTGACGATACTAAGCTACCTTTTATCCCTCTACGTTGGACATCAATCAATGGTGAGAATTACGGCCGTGGTTTAGTTGAGCAATACTTAGGTGACTTCCGTTCCTTAGAAGCACTTTACCAAGTACTACTAGAAGCCTCTGCTGTAATGGCACGAGTTATATTTGGTAAGAAGGCAGGGTCTGTTGTCGCTATAGATGACTTAAATGCTGCTGAGAATGGTGAGTGTATTCTAGGTGACTTAGCAAATGATATTACTACCCTACAGGTTGGTAAAGGAAGTGACTTACAAGTACCTATGGATATGGTACAAGATATCACTAGACGTCTTGAACAGGCATTCCTAGCAGCTACGTCAGCAACCAGAGACTCAGAGCGTACAACGGCTACTGAAATTAGGTATATGGCAGCAGACTTAGAGAAATCTCTAGGTGGTGTTTACAGTATCCTCTCGTTAGAACTACAACGACCACTAGCTAACTTACTACTAAGCCAATCTAAAGCAGATATTTCATCTCTTGGTATTGAATTGGTAATAGTTACAGGTGTAGAGGCACTAGGACGAAACGTAGAGCTAGATAAGATTAGACAATTCAATCAGCTTATACAAGAACTAGGTAGCCCTGAGATTGTATTACAACGAATGAATGTTGGTACTTATATCACTAAGATAGCTAATAGTTTAGCCTTCGATACTACTGGTCTCATCAAGACAGATGAACAGCTGCAACAAGAGCAACAAGCTCAACAGCAACAAGATGCCCAAGACCAATTAGCCATGCAAGGTGCAGGTAATATGGTGGAAGGTGCTACAAAACCACAACAATAATAGCCCCTAAAGGAGATTTACAATGGCCACTACTAAATCGTTATACGAATTAAAGCAAGATCAATTTAAGCAAAAGAACAAGAATGTAATTACAGACGCTGATTACTTCCTACGAGATAAGAAACAAGAAGCTCTAGAGGGGAATCCTAATACTATTGATATGACACCTCGTGCTCCTATCGAACATGCACAAGTAGAAGTTCCAGTAGAACCGGCAAAAGAACCGGCAGCTCCATTAACCCCTAAAGTCCCTACCTCTAAAGCGAAGGTGTAACTATGAGCGAAGCAACTGATATTCCAGTAGTACCTGGTGCTGCGCCAGAACCTACAGCTCAAGAAGCATCTGACCAAGCAGCAGTAGCTAGATATAAAGAATCTTTAGCAACTAACGATACCACACCAACCACTACCCCTGAAGGGTACAATGATGATGGTACTCCTAAAGAAGAGTTAATTGCAGGTAAATTCAAGTCCCAAGAAGACTTGGTAAACGCCTATAGTGAGCTTGAGCAGAAGCTAGGGCAGCCTAAAGAGGCAGTACACACTCCAGAAGCTCCAACAGATAGCCAACACGCTGCTCAAGACGGATTCAGTGCCACAAAGTACGAGCAAGAATTTGCATCGAATGGTGAGCTATCAGAGGCCTCCTACAAAGAACTTGAGAAATCAGGCTTTAATAAGGGAGACGTTGATAGATATATCCAAGGACAAACAGCTTACTCTGATGCTATGACTAGCAAGGTATATGAAAAGGCAGGTGGTCAGGAACAGTACACAGCCTTAATTACATGGGCTGCTGAGAACGCTGACCCAGCTGTAGTTACAGAATACAATGCAGCTCTAGCCTCAATGGATGAGGGACGGATTACACGTAACCTAGAGTACATGAAATATAAGATGAATGAAAGTATCCCTGCTGATACGAGACGCCTTGAAGGAGATTCTCCAAGCACAGGCTTACAACCATTCTCTGATAAGAACGAGTGGCAGAAGGCACAAACTAATCGACTCTATGGCAAGGATAGAAACTATACCGCTATGGTCGATAAGCGTTACCTAACCTCTCGTAAGAAAGGAATTCTATAAGAATAGGGTGTCAACTGACCTACCTAGTTGAACTATTGGGCATCATTTACTCTCCTTTGGGTGCTCAGTTTTTATTATATAAAGGAACTAGTAAATATTATAATGTTTATTTATAGCCCACATACTGAAGATGCGTTCGGATGTAGCTGGACAACTATAAAAAGGAACACGACAACAGATACTTAGAAAATGTATACAATGTGGATTAATTGCCCACACAAAAGCAGACCTAAAGCCCTTTGTAAAACAACATAGAGGCAAACATGGACACAGAAACTTATGTAAGGAATGTCATAGTAAAGACTTAAGGTATCGTAAAGAGCCTGAGTATTATCATGATAAACACTTACAATGCAGATATGGCATAACACTAGTTGATTTTTATAATATGTTAGAACAACAGAACTCATGTTGCGCTATTTGTAACGTACACCAGGATACAACAGGTAAAAAGTTATATGTAGACCACGACCATAGTACTGGAGTTGTAAGACAACTGTTATGCCAACACTGTAACTTACTAATAGGCTTTGCTAAAGAGGATATTAACTTACTCTACAAAGCCATTGAATATATGAATAAACATTAAGGAATAATAATATGGCTCTTACCGTCAATAACATCGGTAGTAACTCGACAACACCTCGCGGCGTCCCAACAGACATGGACAATGCTTTAGAAGTATACTATGGCTCAGTCTTGACTGCATTCGATCGTAAGCAACTTTTCTTAGATTTAGTAACTAGCAAGTCAATCGATAGTGGTTCTTCTATTTCTATCCCAGTAATCGGCCAGGCTGGTGATGGTGATACAAATACTCACGTACCTGGTACTGTATTGACAATGTCTGCTATCCCAGTTAAAGAGCGTCTAATCAATATTGATGCCCTTGAGTACTATGCACTAGCAGTTGATAAGTTTGAAGAGAAGGTTCTTCATTTTGAAACTCGCGGGGAGCTTGCTAAACAAGCAGGTGAGGCATTAGCAGTTAAGATTGATAAAGCAGTAGCAGCCGCAATTGTATTAGCTTCTCAAACATCAGGTACAATTGGTGGTGAAGCAGTACAGGCAGATGGTACTGAGGTCAATAACGACTTAATTGATACAGGTACAACCCCAGAAGCTAAAGGTGATGCTTTAATTGAAGCAGTATTTGAAGCAGTTGCAGCAATGGAAGAGAAAGATACCTCTGGTGAGAAGAGCTTAGTTGTTTCTCCACGTATCTACTCATACCTAGCACAGTCTAAGGCTGTAAACAAAGATATCACTTCTGGTAACAATGGTGGTATCGACAAAGGTACTGTAATGGAAGTTGCAGGTATCATGATTTACAAGTCTAACTATACTGGTGTTGATACTTCAATAACAGTTGGCGTAGGCGCTAAGAAGCTGAAAGCATTGCTATTCACTTCTGAAGCAGTTGCAGTTGCTAAATTGATGGACGTTACTTCTGAAGTAAACTACATCCCTGAGCAGCTTGCTACACTTATGACCACTTACTACTCTTATGGTATGGGTGTTCTTAAGCCAGGTGCTTCTTGTGTAATCACAGGTGGCGACTTCGTTTAATCACGGATAAACCTACAGCCCCTCTTAATTGAGGGGTTTTTACCTTTATACTTGTGGTTATTTTTATAAGTATCTACAACTATACAGATAAAATAATTAAGGAAATAATATGACAGTCATTGATGGCATAAACAGAATGCTACGTTACATTGGGGAACTACCATTACCATCCTCAGTAGTTATAGATTCACTAAATGACGGACATGAGGCTAAGGTAGCCCGTACCGTCCTAGAAGAAACATTACGAGAAGAACAAGAAGAGAAGTGGTGGTTTAATACATTCACTATCAACTACATACCCGATACCGATGGCTACATTACACTCCCGCAGAATGTCATTGCTTATGAAGGAGGAGACGTAATAATTGAAGGCGGTAACTTGTACACTTTAGCTACAATGTCCCCTATCTTTACAGACCCAGTAGAATTAGTAGTACGACTAGAACTAGCCTTCGATACTGTACCTGATATCTTTAGGACGTATGTTGTCTTAGTAGCTGCAAAGCACCTCCATATCTACTTGAATGGTGACGAGACTACTCAGAAGGAATTAAATACTAAAGTAAACTTACAACGAATCAAAGTAGAGAGAGAACACCTAAAGCAATCTAAGTTCAACCTGATTTCAGGCACGCGCGTGGTTGATAGAGGAACGAATCCTTCTGCATTATAAATAGGAATCAGTAATGGCAAAGATTAATAAAGTTTACCCATCCTTCTTTAATGGGGTATCACAACAAAATTCAGAGCTGGTACTAGATAGTCAATGTCGAGCAATGGATAATTGTATACCAGATATTATACAAGGAATTGGGAAGAGACCTCCAGTTACCCATGTAACCACAACTACCTTCGTATCTGAGCCTACGTTTGAAGAGGCTACCTTATTCCATTCCTATGACCGTGGTGAGGATGATGAGGAATACTTGTTCATGGAGACAGGGAATGCCTCAGAGCCGGTACGTGCCTTTAATAAGGCGGGCACTGAGATGAACGTTGCTTATGCAGGGGCTAATGCAGTAGCTGTTAAGAGTTACTTATCAGGAGGTAACCTTAAAGGGCTTACAGTTCAAGATAGAACTTGGGTATTCTCTAAGAAAAAGAAAGTAGACTTAGATGTTTCCCTCACTACTCCCCTCAATACAGATTACGATTCAGTAGCTTTCTATTGGTTGAAAAGAGGTAGTGGTGACAGATACAACCCTTACAACTATGCAGTTTACCTAGATGGCACTATATTCTCAGTTGACCCTAATAAACCAGCCTCAGATACCCTTGACCCACCTACAGGAGCTGAAGACTCAGATGTAGCAGCAGGTTTATTGGTAGCTAAGATTAATGCGGGTGGCTCAAGCTTTAGCGCTATTGCAATAGGGTCTATAATTAAGATAACAAATATAACCGCGCCTTTCACATTTAGCTCCTGGGACTCTTGGGGTACACAAGCCTCAGAGGGGTGGAAAGGTAGTGTAAATAAGATTACAGATTTACCTAAAGAAATGCCTTTCCCTAATGTTTACGTTAAGATTGTTGGGGATGAGAACAAGAGCTATACTGATTACTTTGTAAAATGGAATGGTTCATCGTGGGAAGAATGCCTAGACCCTAAAGCTGACCGTGGGGGCTTAATCAATATGCCTGTTAAGATGGACAGAACAGCTTTAGTTGCTGGTATTGCTACCTTTACATTTGATACCATTGATTGGTCATTACCTATTGTAGGTAGCTTAGAAAACAATCCTAACCCTTCCTTCTCTCCACAGGTAGTTGGTGGGGCTGGACGTAGTATTCAGGACATGTTCTTCTATAAGAATAGACTAGGGATTGCATCAGAAGATAGTGTAACCTTATCTGAGACAGCTAACTACACCAACTTCTATGCTACTACAGTATTAGATATAGTACCAACGGATGTAATTGATGTAACACTCGCTACTGACCAAGCTAGTAAGGTTTATTATGTAAAACCCTTTAACAACTCTCTCTATATCTTTACTAAATATTCACAGTATGAGATGGTAGGGGATGCTGGCTTTACACCTAGTACAGTATCTTTAAATAATACAACTAACTACCCAATGGCAATAGACGTTGAACCAGTAGTTGTAAACAATAGCTTATACTTTATATCAACAACTGACAACCGCCAGCAATTACGAGAGTATATACGTACTGACAAGTTATCCTTGACTGGTATCGACTTGAATATTAGTACCCCTACGTACTTAGAAGAGCCTATTAAGAAGCTAGTAGCTGAAGGTGTCTTAGGGTACGTTTTATGTTGTACGGCTAACAACACTATCTACTTATATAATTACAAGCAAGATGGTGAGAAACGAGTACAGTCAGCTTGGAGTAGATGGAAAGTACTTAATGACTTTAGCTACTCAGCTAATTCCTTTGAGTATTCCCTACTAGGCTCGTCCTTAGTTACTGTATGTAAAACTACGAGTGACTATAGATACCACGCTATCCAGCTAGATGACGTAATAGTTGATAATAATATTGATACAACCTCATCAGATAACACTACCTTTGTGACTTATCCGTATGAGTCGAGTATCCTACTACCTAACTACTACCCAAAACTTGGGGATGTACGTACTCCTAAAAATAAGGTGCTTATTAAGAAAGTAAGTATCCAAGGGGAAGGGAAGTTTGATGCTTCAGTATACCGTAAGGACTATGGTACAACCTATATGAAGTCTCACCTAGCTGGCTTAAAAGACCTCGACTTACACGTTGCGTCAAGGGTTGATAATGTAGATATAACTATTAAAGATTCATCAATTAATGATTTTAACATCTCTTCGGTAGTACTTGAGGGATTATTCTCTCCTACTTCTAAAGAACTAAAATAAGGATATAAAATGGAAACGCCATCACGCCACTCATTTAACTGTGACGGCTCTACTCGTGTGTACCCTATCCCTTCCCCTATCAAGGGGGACAACTACTGTCGTGTTGAAGTAGATGGGGTAATAGCAAACGATAGAGCACTATATGATATTGTAAATAACTCTATTGTATTCGTAACAACGGACTTAGTTCCAAA
>Ga0209414_1000327_pt1 | contig 22623 bp, 23 predicted proteins | sample LakVidmifraction_4_FD_181154 | JGI IMG/M metagenome (GOLD analysis project Ga0209414, IMG submission 181154) | Hypersaline microbial communities from Lake Vida, Antarctica - Brine Hole Two &gt;0.2 micron (SPAdes) (version 2) | ecosystem: Environmental > Aquatic > Non-marine Saline and Alkaline >...
CAAGTACATACCCTTCAGCATTGAGCACTTCTTCTTCAAACGAATTCTTGTCTAATACTAACATTTTCCCCTCCTTAAAATTTATTACTTATATAATGTTCTGCTTGAACAGCGGCAATTGCGCCATCTGCTGTTGCAGTAACAACCTGTCTTAATGACTTCACTCGTACATCACCAGCAGCAAACACACCTGGTATATTTGTTTTCATATCTGCATCCGTAGGGATATAACCATTTTCTAATGCTACTTTGTCAGTAAATAACTCAGTATTAGGTATATAGCCAACGAATACAAAAATTCCAAAGGTACCAAAGTCTTCCGGTGCATCAATTATTTGTTCTTCACCGGTTTTTTTGTTTTTAAGAACCATTTGTTCAACAATACCTTCTCCGTTCACTTCTTTTACAACAGAATCCCAAATAAATTCGATTTTGTCATTTGCAAAAGCTTTCTCTTGAATCGACTTTGCAGCGCGTAACTCATCTCTACGATGAACAACTGTTACTTTTGAAGCAAACTTTGTTAAATAAATAGCCTCTTCAACAGCAGTATCTCCACCACCTATACAGTAAACTTCCATATCTGTGAAGAAATCTGCATCACATGTCGCGCAATATGAAATACCTTTACCTGTTAATTTTTCTTCTCCTGAAACACCAAGTTTTCTTGGATAAGCACCTGTTGCGATAATAATACTTCTAGCCTCTAAAACACTATCATCACTAAGGGTAAGCTTTTTTATATCACCCTTTAACTCTAAATCTTTTACTTCTTTTTGAGCGATTTCAGCTCCAAACTCTTTACATTGTTCTACCATTCTTGCTACTAAACTCGGACCAGTTACATCAGCTATCGCCCCTGGATAGTTTGCCACTTCATCAGTTGTAGCAATTTGTCCCCCAGTACCAGCTTTTTCCAAAATAATTACATTCATTTTAGATCTAGCTGCATACAATCCAGCAGTTAAGCCTGCTGGACCGGCACCAATAATCGCTACATCGTAAATTTTAGCCATTTCAACCTCCTATTTGTGCGCTTTCAATGGCACTTGTTATCAAATCAAGATCAATTAATGCAAAATCTTCTATGATCCGACTAGGCCACTTTCTCATGTTCTTACTTTTTATCAAAGACTCTGACATTTGAATACTGTCTTCTATTATTTTTAAAGACTGATAATCCAATGACTCATCTTTTTTTTGAGAAATCAGTATTGATTTAAAAGGTGTTTCATTAGGCTTTACACTTCCTGCTAAAGGATGAGATAGTAATTTATGACCTAAATGAATTTTATCTCTCACAAATCTCATGATTTCTAATAAATCTTTCTCAATTAACTGAGTATTTAATGTATTATACTTTTCTAATACTAATTTATTATTTGTTATAACCATGAATTTTCCCATTAAAAATACCCCCAAATAATCAAAAATGAGCAAACGACAGTACTAATGTCATTTACTCTGTTAATTACCTGAGAGTTTCTTCTATCCTTAGATAAAATTGCCCCTTCGGTGCTATTTCTATTTTACATAGCTCTCCAGAGTTTTGTCTAGAAACGGTCCTTTTACCTGAGAAATTCACAACTTATTGACAAAATAAGCGCTTGATCCTTCGGTCATTAATCTAATAATTCTCTCCCGCAACCTTCATCCAATATGATAACGATTTCTTAACTTGATTATAAATGATAATTTCTAATTAAACAAGGATTATTTTGATTATTTTTTCACAAAATCATTAACAAAGAAGTATAATCAACTATCAGCGATACTTATTACAATTATTTAATAAACACCATTGCTAGACAGCCTGGCCCAGAATGGGTTCCTACAACAGTTCCAACTTCTGATTTAATAATTTCTTTTATATTAAAATTATTATCCATCTCTATTATTAATTTATCTAAGTATCCATGATCAACAGCATGAAAAAAACCAACTGTCTTATCACTCAAATCATAATTATTCTTTTTTATGTAATCAATAAAATAATTAATCACCCGTTTACGCCCACGTATTTTATCAATGGATTTTAATTGACCATTATTAATTGTAATAACAGGCTTTATTTTCAGTACATTTCCTACAAATGCTTCAGCCGTTGATAACCGACCGCCTTTTTTTAGGTATTCAAGTGTATCTACTATAAATAAATTCTCCAAGTTCTCAATATTATAATGTAGAGATTTTCTTATTTGATCTAGAGTTTCACCTTTTTTTGCACTTCTTGCTGCTTCAATTACAACTAAACCAAAACCAAGACTAATTGCTTTTGAATCAAAAATATCAATTCGCTCTGTTCCAATAAATTCCTTAGCAATATTTGCTGCTTTATAGGTGCCACTCATTGCCTTTGACATTGTAATACAGATCAAATGATCATAATCATCAAGATTATCCTCAAAAATTTTTCCGAATTCACCAGGATTTACATGTGATGTTGTCGGTAAACGCTCAGACTTTGATAATTTACTGAAAAACTCATCCGTTGATAAATTGACACCATCTTTATAAGATTCACTAGCAAAATGGACACTTAAAGGCGCCACAGTAATATCTAATTCTTTTGCAATAACTTTTGGTATATCTGCAACACTATCTGTTATAATTTTTATTCGCATATTTATCCTCCAATAACGGTTATTATTATTTTGTCTTATGAAAGTCTAAAAAAACATATTTATAATTTGCGGTCAAACTTGAATACATTAATTACTCCACTTTCTCAATCACTGTAAAAGCAATATTAGATGCATGATCAGCTATTCTTTCAAGATTACTAATAACATCTAAGAAAACAATACCGGCAGAAGGACCGCATTTTCCATCATTTAAACGCTGTATATGTTTCTTTCTTAAGCGTTTTTCTAATTCATCAATCTCCCCTTCTCTTTCTATTATTGCTCTTGCTAACTCAATATTACCAGTTTTCAATGATTTTAGTGCTTGTAAGTAAGATTTCCCTACCCGTTCATACATAAAAGAAATTTCTTCATTCGCACTCCCCGAAAAGGATATATTGTTGTCAATTTTATAAACCGCAATTTCTGCAATATTATCACAATGGTCACCAATACGTTCCAGATCACTAACAGTTCCAAATAAGCCTTCAATTACTTTTCTTTGTTCAGGGGAAATATCTTTTGTTGTGAACTCAAACATATATCTTACAATGGCATGGGCTGTTTTATTTATTTCCTTTTCTTTTTTAAAGACCTCTTTTGCTAAGCCTTTATTATGTTCTAAAATTGAATCTCTTGAGCTCTTTAAAGAATAATCAACCATATTGCCAATATGAAGTACTTCTTTCATTACTTGCACAATAGCTATTGATGGTGTTTCAAGCAAGCGATCATCTACATACTTAAGGTCCCGATACCTGCGCAAATCATTTTCTTCTTCAGGAATAATACGTTGTACAATTCTAATAATAATACCAGCAAAGGGCAACAACATCACGGTATTTGCAATATTGAACAAGGTATGTGCATTTGCTAATTGTCGTGCTGGTTTAATAGAAAAAGTTTTTACAATGTCTACTGTTAATGTTCTAAAGAATATTAAGAATATTAGAGAACCAGTAACATTAAATATTAAGTGCATCAAGGCTGCACGTTTCGCGTTTTTTGAAGCCCCCACACTCGATAACATAGCTGTCACACATGTACCAATATTTGTACCTAAAACAACTGGAAAAGCCGCTTCAATTGGCAAAATTCCTTGAGATGCCAAGGCTACTAATATACCTGTTGAAGCAGAAGAACTTTGTAAAACAGTTGTTATAGCAAAACCTGTAAAAACAGCTAGAATAACATCAAAAAAACCGCCACTAGCAAAACTTGCCAATAAATCTATAAAACCTTGATAAGACTCTAAAGGTTTCATTGCATTTTTCATAACATCCATACCAAAAAATAAAATACCAAATCCAATGAGCACATCTGAATATTGATTAATTTTCTCATCTTTAACAAACAATTTAATCATAACACCTATACCTATGGCTAAGGGTGCTACTGCTGTTAACTCTAAGGAAACCAATTGAGCGGTAAAGGTTGTACCGATGTTTGCGCCCATAATAATACCAATGGATTGTGTTAAAGTCATTATGCCTGCATTAACAAAACCAACAACCATAACTGTTGTTGCTGAAGAACTTTGAATTAGAACTGTCACAAAAGCGCCAACAATAACCGCTAATAAACGATTTCTAGTTAATGCTTCGATAATTGACTCCATTTTATTACCAGCACTTTGTTCTAGACCATCTGACATAACTTTCATACCATAAAGGAATAAACCTAATCCTCCAAAAACTTCGAGAACAATCTTCATTACCGCAGAATTCATTAATAACCTCCAAATAATACTCATTGATTCTAAATTTCACCACAACTCTTTCAGTTTATCATATTACTATTTTTTTATGTTAATTTTGAGTTAATTTTTTTATATTATATCTCATAACCAATTTGTCTAATGGCTTCATAAGCTATTATTGCAACTGAATTTGAAAGATTTAATGATCGTACATCTTTATGCGTACGCATAGGTATTTTTATTTCATTTGATTTATATTTTTCATGTAAATTATCAGGTAACCCAGCGGTTTCTTTTCCAAAAATGATAAAACAGTTTTCAGAATACTTTACATCAGTGTAATACTGATTTGCTTTTGTCGTACTTAAATATATTTCTTCATTTCCATATTTCAACAAAAAATCATCTAAAGATTCATGAACCTCTAGATTAAGTAAGTGCCAATAATCAAGCCCGGCTCTTTTCACACTTTTATCATCAATATGAAACCCCAAAGGCTTAATCAAATGTAATTTTATGCCAGTTAATGCACAGGTTCGTGCAATATTTCCTGTATTTGGAGGAATCTCCGGTTGATACAAAACGATATTAATTCCCATGATTATTTATCCTTCCTTTAGTGCAATATCATAAATAATATCACCGATTTCAGAATGTAAAGGCAATTCAATTGTTTGAGACGCATTAAAAGATAAACTAATATCTTTACCAAGCATTAGTGTCGGCGGCGTAATATCAACAGAAATACCTTGATTAGCAATCAATGTTGCAGTATTGCCCATAATCATGTTTCCTAATTCAGAAATAGCGCTTTTAGCCATATCATTTAATTCATCAACAGGCATCCCCATCATCATTTTTGATGCAATTATTTTTGCTACTTCAAGTTTTGTACTTATAATGACTTGACCTTTTATTTCCCCTGTAACACCAACAACTAAAACCACTTCCTCTAAGGGAAAGGGTGTTTTTTTAACCCTAGGTTTACCAATATTCAAATCTAAACCCATCGTCATTTTTACAACTTCTTTACTTGCCTTAATAAAGGGATTTATATATTCTACTTTCATATGATCATCCTTTCTCTTGATTTATTATATCAAATTTCTACCAAAAATACATCATCCTTTTAGTATTTTATCTAATAGCCACAATCTTTTAATATCTATTGCGTTTTCAGGACAGAGTTCTTGACAACAAAAACAACTAATACACTCATCTACAATAAGTTTCGGATATGACCCTTTAGGCATTTCAATTGTTTTAGCCGGACAGTTGTCATGACATATACGACATTTTATACATTTATCCAAATTGAAAACTGGTTTGGGCTTAATCATGTTGTTAATTCTATTGGCAAGACTATCTGGAAGAATACGATTTAAAAAATCAATTTTAGATATTTTAGGACTAATAAATTCCTTTATTTTAACAGATGCATAGGCATCACCTAAAATTTCAATTGATTCAATTGATTTTACAGTTAACTCTCTTTTTAAAGATTCCTGAACTGTAGGAACCGTTTCATAATCCATCCCAATTAATGCCACTGCTATTCGATCCGCATAAAAAGGATTATCTGAAGCAATGATAATTTCACTATTGACAATTTCACCACCAGAGGGTCCGGCACCTTCCATGCCTTGAATACCATCAATAAAGGATAATACTGGTTTTGATGCCAAACACACATCAATTAACATATTTGCAAAATTCTCGACTTGTGGCATCCTAAAATGAAATTCTGCTTTTAAAACACCAGGAATGGTTCCAAACATATTTTTTACCGCCCCAGTATATTTCATCATCCCGTGGGTCTTTAACTTAGCAACGGAGATAACCTTATCCGCTTTTAGTACACCATCAATTAAAGTGATACTTTTTAATAATTTTCCATCAAATGAAATTTTTCGGGAATCAAAATTCATATTTAATTCTATTTTTGTATCTTCAAAAGCATCAATATATCCACATGTTTTGTATACCCTCATAAGCGCTCTTTTGTTAAAAGGCCCTCCTGGCGAATCTCCTACAATCACACGATTACTATTTTCATTAATCAAATAATTTCCTAAGGCCTTAATAAATACAGGATGAGTCGTCACAGCATCTTCTGGAGCCTTTGCCATTAATAAATTTGCTTTAATGAAGACTGTCTCTTCAGGTTCTACAAATTTCTCGATACCTCCCAGTGCTTTAATACCTTCCTTAAGGGCAGTATATATTAAATCATAATCATAAGTCTTACATTTTTTTAAAAAAACTTGATTCATAAAATCACCTCATCAATACTAATATAATGACTCCTAAAACTATTCGATAATAAGCAAATATTTTAAAATTATGCTTCTTAATATAATTCATTAATCCTGCTATTACTAAATAGGAAACTACAAAAGATACAAATGTTCCTACTATTAATAGTAGATTTTGACTAGAAGTCATTACAAAACTCATTTTCAACATTTTGACTAAAGCTGCACCAAATAGTATTGGTATGGCCAGAAAAAAAGAAAATTCTGCAGCAATTTTTCGATTAAATCCAACAACTAATCCACCAATAATCGTAGAAGCAGACCTTGACATACCAGGTATTAAGGCCAAACACTGAAACAACCCAACCATTAGTGCTTGTTTATAAGTAATATCTTCTTCCGTTAATACACTGTTTTTGTGCTCTGAGTTTTCTACTAAAATCAATAAAATAGCTCCAAAAACTAAAGCGATGGCTACAGGTACCGAATGGTAAAGATAATATTCAATTTTATCTTCAAATAACACCCCAATAATACCCGCTGGAATAATGCCAACAATAACCTTTAGCCATAGGACACTATATTGCTTAAAAGCTTTTTTATCACTAAAAACATTTTTAGAGGGTAGAATCTTATCTTTAAAATAAATAACAATTGCAATAATTGAACCGGCTTGAATAACGACTGTAAATAAGTTCGCAAAACTTCCTGTAAACTCTAAATACTCATTTGCTAAAATTAAGTGTCCAGTAGAAGAAATTGGTAGAAATTCCGTAACCCCTTGTATAATCCCTAAAATAATGACTTTTACTAAATCACTCATTAAATGCCTCCATTACTCGATTCATTTTTTTAATTAAAATACTATTGTCCACTTTGCTTTTCACTGCTATTCGAAAGAATTTTTCATCTAATCCAACATAATTGTTGCAATGTCTAATGAGTATTTTATATTTTAATAATTCCATTTTCCAAGAAATATCTTTTTGGCTTTTAAAGAGTATATAATTCACACTTGGTTTAAAAACATGAAGACCATGGATCCTTATTAATTGATTGTATAATCGATTGCCTTCTTCAACAATATATTTCTGCGTTCGATCAATATACTTTTTATTTTCAAATAATTCTAAGAGCATTGAATTTGCAAAAATATTCACCGACCATGATTCTCTATATTTATTAATCTTATCTATTAGTTTATTATTACGCGTCACTAGAAATCCTAATCTTAATCCAGGCACTGCGAAAAACTTTGTTAAAGAGCGGGTAATAATCAAATTACTAAAGTCTGAAACCCTATCAATCATACTCACGTCATCCTCTAGAAAATCAATAAAGGCTTCATCTAATAAAATATTGATTTTTAATTCATTTAGTCGATTTGTTAACCTTACTAGGTCTTCTTTTTTTACGTAGTTTCCCGTTGGATTGTTTGGCGAACAAACTATCACTAAATCAATATCTGATAAATCAGACGATAATAGTTGATCAATTTCTAGATCAAAGTTGTTTTCTTCTTTCAAATAATAATAGTCAAACTTTTTATTAAATCTTTTTAAAGCCTTCTCATATTCAACAAAAGTAGGTACAACAATTAGTGCTTTTTTAAAATCTAAAAATTCAATAGCATTATGTATCACTTGAATACCACCATTTCCAACAACAATATATTCAGATGAAATATCATAGGTTTCAGCAATCTTATTTCTTATGTCATTATAATTAGGATCTGGATATTTATCAATTGAATGACAAGCCTTTATTATTGTTTTAGTAAAATTTTCTGGTGGTCCGTAAGGATTAATATTTGAACTAAAATCTATTATTTCTGCCCTATTTTCTAAAATATGAATGTTTCCCCCATGTTTATAATCCAATTAAACCTCCAATCATATATGTTAGTACCGTATAAACTATTAAAGTTAAAAAAGATGAATAATGCATTATTTTAATTGCACTTATAATTTTATCCAAGGAAAAATCATTGCCTTCACCAATTTTAGGCTTTTCAATAACTTCATCGAAATATGTTAATTTGCCACCGAAAGATATATTTAGAGCGCCAGCCACAGGGGCTTCTGAATACCCACTATTGGGTGAAGATGATTTCTTAGCATCTTCTCTTAATACTTTATAAGCTTTTTTATAATCTAATCTCAAAAAATAACTTGTTAGAACAATCAAATACCCTGTTAACCGGGCGGGAATAAAATTTAGCATATCATCGATTTTTGCAGCATAATAGCCAAAATTAATATATCTCTCGTTTTTATAGCCAACCATTGAATCTAATGTATTCACTGCTTTATAAAAGAACCCAAGGGGGGCACCACCTAAAAATATAAAAAATAAAGGTGCTGTAACCCCATCAACTATGTTTTCTGCTATCGTTTCTATCGCCGACATGATGATTTGTTCTTTATCCATCTGACTTGTATCTCTTGTCACAAGCATTGATAATTCTTTTCGAGCCAATTCAATGTTATCTTTTTTTAGTGCTTTATATACTTTTAAGGGTTCTTCTTTTAATCCTTTAATAGCAAGAATCTCCAAAATCATCAAAGCATTCATCAAACCACCAAAATAAATATTCACTTGATAAGAAACATTTAAAATTAAATAAGGTACCACCCATGATATGAACCCTACAATCACTACTAAATAATATCCTGCAATTTTCTTATTTTTACTCCTATCATAAATTTTTTTCTCTACAAAAGCAATTAATTCTCCAATGATAATAATCGGATGCTTAATTTTAGGGATTTCTCCCATTATTACATTTAAAAAATAGCCTAAATAAATACTAATCATTTGACATCCCTCGATTGATAATATTCAAAATTTCTTTAATATTAAGATTCTCTTCAAGGAGTTTTGCTAAAGCTTCGTATTGTTTATTTTTAAAGTCTTCATAGGTTTCAATATTTTTTTCGCTAATTTCTTCTAGTCCCTTTTTCAATCTCAAAGTGTTAATAAATTCTCGTGTATAGTGCTTATCATCAAAAATACCATGGACATAAGTCCCTATGACTTGTCCATCCTTTGTAATGCCACCATCCTCAATTTCAACAGATTCACCTAATTGATCTGTTATTGTGATATAAGGATTTACACCTTCATTTAATTTTGTTTTACCCATATGAATTTCATACCCTTTAATTTTTCTTCTCGTTGCATTAATATGTCCTTTAATTTGAGTGGTGGTTTTTTCTTGTTCAAATATTGTATCCACATTTAATAGACCTAAGCCATTGACCTCTTCTACCATACTCTCTGTATGGTAGGGATCTTTCAATGACTTTCCAAGCATTTGATAGCCACCACAAATACCAAAAATAACGGATCCTTGACGGTGAGCTTTTAAGATTTGCTCTTCTAAACCAGAATTCTCAAGATAAATTAGATCCTCAATTGTATTTTTTGATCCAGGTATAATCAATAAGTCCGGGTTATTTATTTTTTCTCCTGGCATAACATATCTTAAATTAACATCTTCAAAGGTTTCAAATATATTGAAATCCGTGAAATTTGAAACATGGGGAAGATATAAAACCTCAACGGTTATCTCACCATTTTTAGAAGTATTTCTGAATCTTTCTGAAACACTGTCTTCATCTTCAATTTGAATATCAAAATAAGGTAATACGCCTAAAACCGGTACATTTATTAATTCTTCTAACTGCTTTAGGCCCGGTTCAAGTAATTTAATATCCCCTCTAAACTTATTGATTATAACACCTTTTACTCTCTTTTGTTCTGCTTCGGACAACAACGCGTATGTCCCATAAAGAGATGCAAAAACGCCCCCTTTATCAATATCGCCTACTAAAACAACTGGAGAATCAGAGATTTCAGCCATACCCATATTTACAATATCATTTTTTCTTAAATTGATCTCTGCCGGTGAACCGGCTCCTTCTATAAGCATCACATCGTTTTCAGAAGCTAAATCAAAATAAATTTCTTTAATCATTTTTTTTAATTCTGGTTTAAATGCATCATACTCTACAGCCGTCATATTCTTATATACTTTCCCATTAATTATAACCTGAGCCATTTTATCTGCTGAGGGTTTTAATAAAATCGGATTCATTCGTACATCTGCCTCGATTTTAGCGGCTTCCCCTTGAACGACTTGAGCACGCCCCATTTCTTTTCCATTTTTAGTTATGTAAGAATTCAATGCCATATTTTGAGATTTAAAAGGTGCTACTGTTATCCCTCTATTTTTTAATACTCTACACAAACCTGCAGTAATAACACTTTTCCCAACAGATGATCCAGTTCCTAGAATCATTAATGATTTTCTCATTTTACACCTCTTTATACTTTCTCATTTGATTAATTAATAAATCAGCAAATTCAAAGTTTGAATAAAAATGTACATGTGAATAACCTGCTAAAACATTTTTATAAACATAACCGCCAGTCCATTGGTCACTTGATTTTGAAAATTTACTTATTTTATAAGCTTCTTTTGTTTTATTTTTAATGACCTTGGAGCGATGAAATTCATGTCCTCTAAATTCTAGTGATTTATGCTTTACTTCTACATATCCAAAGTGTTGTAATCGACGCGTCATTTCGACTTCTAAATCTAAAATACCTGTCATAGGGTATCTCTTATGATCAAAATCTATTATTGCATTGGATAGATACATTAACCCACCGCATTCACCATAAATCATGCCACCATGCGTTGCAAAACTTTTAATATCTTCTATAAGTTCCTTATTCGTTGATAAACTGTTGGCAAATTTTTCAGGAAAACCACCACCAATATAGATACCACTAATATTTTCTGGTAACTTTTTACTCTTTAATGGTGAAAATTCAATTAATTCTATCCCTTGGTCTATAAAATAATCTAAATTGTCTTCATAGTAAAAATTAAAAGCTTTATCTTTGGCAATAGCTACTCTATAATTTTCATCATTAGTCTTCTTATAGTAGTCAACTGTAACTTCTTCATTCACTTTTTTTTCGGATAATTCTAGTAACGCATCTATATCCACTGTTTTACTAATTGAATTGCCTAGAACATCTATTTTACTAGAAAGGGCTTCAACTTCTTCAGAAGGTATTAAACCTAGATGTTGACTTTCTAAGGCAACTTTACTGTCGCGATTTAAATACCCTAAACATTTGATGCCAGTATATTTTTCTATTGGTTTTTTGATTAAATTATAATGTCTTTCACCATGAACTTTGTTAACAATCACCCCAATGATATCTAGATCCTTATCAAAGACCTTATACCCAAGAACTTCTGCTGCCGCTGAAGTGGATACCCCACTGCCATCAATAATTAATACTACAGAGGCATCAATGGTTTTAGCCAAAAGAGCAGTTGATGAAATCTCTTCTTCATCTTTCATTACCCCATCATAAAGACCCATAGCCCCTTCTACAATAGAAATATCACCTGTTGAATGCTTATTAAAGGCATGAATTACACCTGATTTACCCATCAGAAATAAATCTAAATTAATTGACTTATTTTTAGTAACAAAACTGTGAAACATGGGATCAATATAATCTGGACCACTTTTAAAGGCATTGACTTTTAATCCTCTCATCGTTAATGCTTTTAGTAGGCCTATGGTAACCGTTGTTTTTCCCACATCACTACCGGTACCAGCAAGAACTATTTTTTTCATTTATATCACAACACTTTCACATTTAAATTCTTTAAATATAAAAAACCATCATGATCAACAACAGTAGAAATTCGTGTATTATCACTCTCTATTGACCAATAGTTATTAATATCACCGCTTAGAATTTCTGTCAATATCATTCCAATAACACCCCCATGGCTTACAATTAGGATATTATCTTCGGGTTTATCCTTTATTAATTTATAAAAAGCTTTAATCACACGATTATATAATTTAGTTAAACTTTCACCTTCTATGAAATTATAATTTATTTTTTCTTTTATCATTTTTTCTTTTTCCTTCGGGTAAAGTTCTCCAATTTCTTTAAATGTTAAATTCTCAAATTTTCCAAAATTAATTTCTCTAAATTCCGGCGCTAATTCAATTTTTAAATTATGGTATTCATTAATTAAATCTGCTGTTTGGATCGTTCTTTTTAAATCCGAACTCACAATAGTATCTATTGATATGTTCTTTAACATTTTAGCTATACTCCCAGCATCTGCCAAACCTTTATGGTTTAATGCCACATCTGTCTGTCCACAATATCTCTTCTCAACATTGGCATTGGTTTGCCCATGACGAAGAAAATAAATTTTTCGCATTAAAAAACCTCCATTAAATAAATAACCATTAAAAACATTACCTCGTTTAATTCTACGATGGCACCTAAAGTATCACCAGTAATGCCATCAATTTTTTTACTAATATATTTAACAAACCATATGGTAAAAATCAAATTTATTACTAATCCAATATATAATTTTGGCATAAAATATAATGGGATCAAGGTACAAATAAAGCCTACAATCAATTGAGACTTTGTTACTTGTCCAATAAAAAGATTGCCTAAACCACTTTTTCTTGCATAGTCGCCTATATAAGAAGCTAAAATTACACAAAATCTTGAAAACACTGGCATTAATAATAAAACCCATAGTACAGCATTACTTATTTTATATAATAGCAAAAACTTAAACATAATAACAAAGAAAATACTAAGTACGCCAAATATTCCAACATTAGGATCCTTCATAATGACTAAAATCTGTTCTTTTTTTCTGCCACTATAAATTCCATCAAAGGTATCTGATAAACCATCAATATGAAGGCCACCTGTTATGACGACTTGTATCATTACAATTAAAAAAACCAAAATTAATTGGTCTATAGAGTCATTAAGGCCTAAATATATTAACGATAAAATCCCCCCAATAATATAACCTACAATCGGGAAATAAACAACAGCCTTTGATAAATCCTCTCTTTTAACATCAAGATGAATATTAATGGGGATTCTTGTTAAAAATTGAATTAATATAATTAAATGCTTCATCTTTCAACACCTACTTTAATTTTAATGGGATACCAGAAATTGTCACATACACTTCATCTGATAATTTGCTTAAGTTTTGATTGATTCGTCCTGCAATATCACGGTATACCCTAGAGAGTCTATTACCAGGTACAATACCTGAGCCCACTTCATTCGTTATGATCACAAGATCTAAATCATATTTTTTAGCATTTTCAATAATTTCTTGAATCTCTTTAATAATCTTTTTTTCTAGTAAAGCTATCTTTTCATAGCTTATTTTTTCCCAATCATACTCTTTTTCAAACAATATATTTGAGCTAAAAACAGTGATACAATCTAAAATCGCAATATCACATTCTTTAGATATTTCATAAATACGTGTAGATATTTCCCGTGGCAATTCAAAAGTCTTCCATTTTTTTGGCCTTGAGTTTTGATGTTTTTTTATTCGGTCTTTCATGCCATCATCAAAAGGAGTTGCCGTTGCAATATAACCTTTTCTGCCAGGACTTTCCCTTAAGAATTTTTCGCCAAAGGAGCTTTTTCCACTTCTTGCACCACCTGTAACCGTTATAATTTTAGACATTTTAATTTCCTTTTCTATATTCTTCTGTAGCAATTGCCCATTGCTCTTTATTCTTAATTTTTATGACGCGATTAGCATTTATACTTTTGTGATTGCTTACCTTATAAAACCAATTGAATGCTTTTCTAAATTCACCAAATCTCCGGTAAGTTTCACCTAAAATATACATGATTTCTAGTTCCTTTCTGCCAGCATCAGATAAATCTTCTTTTTCAAAGGCTGCTTCATTATATTTAATCATTTGTTTTAAATAGCGCTTTTCTTTATCTTCATCTTCTTTGTATCGATAGAGCCAAGCCAACCTTAAGCAAGCTTTTGCTATATCTGATTCTTTCCCGTGAATCATCTTATTCGTTAAGAGTAATAACTTATAAGTTTTAATGGCCTCATCAATATCTCGCCTTTGGTTTAAATCTTTTCTCTGCCACTTTGGCATAACCTTTAAACGATAAAGTTCTTTTTTATTTAATGTCAAATCTGAAGATGTGGGATCAAATGATGCATACCCACAATTGGGACAAACACTGATACTATAAAACATTGGATTCAGATTTTTATAGTAAGGACAAAAATCCTCATCACGACTCATCACGCGTGCCCGTCTTGATAAGACTTTTGTCATTTGATAGTCATGCGAACAAATAGGACATTTAATCTGAATTTCATATAATCCTTTCATTTAACCTCACTTTACCTCCATTTTATTTCAATAATATCCCCATCTTTTAAATAATCTGTATATTTAGCTCTATTGCTATTCAATCTCAAATCTAAAATTCCTTTTGGTGTTTTTAAATCAAAATCTATATATTCAAAAATATCAACAAAAATCAATTTTTTATTACTCTTTACTTCAATGGTTTCTTCATTGACACTAAAATAATATGATTTTAAACTATTTTTTTCTTCTTTTTTATTTTCTTTTTCAACAAACTGTTCCTTAAATTCTTCACTTCCAGCAACTTTTTCTTCGATTTGGTATTCATTATTCATTTTATCTTTTGGATTAATCCTTTGTATTGTGATTTGATCATCTGCATTAATTACCATTTTTTTATCTATCTTTTTATTTCCAATAAAAAAATCATAATTACTAAATTTTAACCCTTCTCTATGACATAAATCTTCTAGATCTCTTATTCTATCCGTTTCAATCACATCTTTATCTTTAATAATGTAATCTAATGAAACACTTTGATTATTTACCTTAAAATCCGTAACTTTTTCTATAGATTTATTGTTTAAAAAAATCTTGCTGTTTATATCAATATACTCGGATATTTTTATTTTTTTGGGTTCTCCTAGTATAGCCTCTTCAACATAAATGCTGTCTCTATTTTTGATCTTAGTATCTAAATTAGATAAAACACCATTAATATATATATTTGCTGATTCACCATACGCCCCTAAAATAGTTTCTTTTTTACCATCAATCATAAAATTGATTCCCTTACCTCTTTGAGCTAACAATTTTTTTGCATGAAAACCGACAAGTATCAATGCATGAGAAACAGATAACTTCTTTGAATTAAATAATCTTATTTTTTTCCCATTAACGCTTACTTGTAAGAAATCTTTTTCTTTTTTTAAAATACCATTAAAACCAATCCCGACTGGTGTTATATATTCTGGACCCAACAATTCTTCTTTCATAAACTCTACTTTAGTAATATTTTCTACACCTTTAATGGTTATTCGATCATCTTTTAAATCCAAAGCCTTTGATAATTTGTCAGTAAAACCTGGCACTTGACAACCCCCACCTATACAAAAGACAGCACTTGGTTTCTTACCATTTTTCTCAACAATTTCATCAGCAATTTTATTACTTAATTCATTTAAAGTTTCATCTAATAATTCTAAAATCTCATCTTTAGTTCTTTTATGAGAAATACCAACGATGTCTTCAAAGGTTATTTCCTCTTTAAAAGACAAATCAATTTTTAACTGTTCAGCACTATCAAAATCTAAAAGAAATTCTTGTACCAACTGATCCGTAATCGTATCCCCAGCACTTGCAACCATGCCGTAAGATATTATTGACCCCGCTTTTGTTAAAGCAATATCTGAAGTGCCTGCACCAATATCAACCAAGGCCAAATTCAACATTCTTAGTTTATCTGGAATGGCAACATTAATAGCTGCAATGGGTTCTAATGTTAAATTGATTACTTCTAAACCGGCTTTATCAATAACTGTATAAAGACTATCAACAACTATATGTGGTAAAAATGTTGCGATAATATCTACTTTTAATTCTGTTCCACGATGATCTAAAGGTGATTTTATTAAAGCACCATCTAAATAATATAATTTAGAAGAATAACCTACACAATAATATCGTGTGCGAATGTTAGACTCTTCATCTAAGATATCTTGGGCTTTTTGAATCCCTTCCATTTCAATGTTGTCAATTAAATCTTGTTGAATTGTCTTTCCATAATCTATCTCTCGTTTGACTGTAACGTCTTTTGTTTTTAAAGCTCGACCTGCAGCGGCTATAGCAACTTCTTCTAATTTGATCTCATTTCTTTTTTCGAGTATTTCAGTAATAGATTTAACAACTTTTGCTACTTTATTAATGTCATGAATTTGACCATCAAACATTGCACGTTCAGGATGGGATTGAATTTCATAGTCAACGACTATAAAATGTTCATCTTCCATTTTACCGATCAGGCCTACAACATTTCTCGTACCAATATCTAATGAATAAATATAATTCTTAATAATCTTCTTTTCATTATCCATTTAATTCACCTTCTTTTGCAAATAAACAGATTTCATTTAATTGACAGACCTCACACTTTGGGCTTCTTGCTTTACACAAATCCCTTCCATGAAAAATCAGTAAATGATGTAATCTGATCCATTTACTTTTATCAAATCTTTTTCTAAGCATCTTCTCCGTTTTTCCAACAGTATCAGCATCCACTAAGCCAATGCGATTAGAAACCCTAAATACATGTGTATCCACAGCAATTTGTGGTATGCCAAAGGCTACTGATTGAACAACATTCGCAGTTTTAACCCCAACACCTGATAGCTTCAGCAAATCTTTTTTATCTTCAGGTACTTGAGAATCGAAGGTATCAATCAAAAGCTTGCACGTCTTAATAATATTTTTTGATTTACTATTGGATAGACCACATGATCTTATAATTTTTTTCAAATCTTTTTGACCTAAAGCATATATTTTTTCTGGCGTATTATACATTTCAAAAAGTTCCGCCGTAATAATATTTACCCGTTTATCAGTACATTGAGCAGATAAAATCGTAGCAATGAGCAATTCAAAAGGATCTTTATGAAGTAACCCACAAAACGCTTCAGGATACATTAAATCTAACTGCCTATACACTTTTTCTATACTAGAATCTTCAATAATATTCATCTACACACCTCTATATTAGTTATTATTTTCCATGCTATTCTTCTGATTAACGATTGATTTTAACTTAAAAACAAATAATTCATCTACATAGACTAGTTCCAAGCCTACTTTATAATAATCATCAAAATTCTTATTCCACACCACTCTAGCGATGAGATTGAACCCTTGATTTCCAATTTTAACATCAACATTAACATGTTGGCCTATAGGAATACTATTTTTCATATCAACACACAAGCCACCTTCTGAAATATCAACTAAGGAAATTGCCATTGGTTGAATATCTATAACATCTGTTTGAAATTTTTCTATATTTGTTTGAATTTCGTCAGTTGATTTATATCTTTTATAAGCTCTTTCTTTTTTCATATAAACATCTCCTAAATCATTATCACTATTACACTTTCTATGATATAATATTTTCTCGAGGAGGTAAACAAATGAATAAAAAGAAATTAATATTATCGATTTTAGTCCTCTCTTTACCAGCGATTGGTGAAATGGCACTTAATACACTTTTAGGTTTTACAGATACAGTTATGATTAGTCGATTAATTGGTAAAAATGCTTTGGCTGGTGTCGGTTTCGCTAACCAAATTGTTTATACATTAATCTTTATTTTTTCTTCTTTTAATACAGGCGGTACTGCAATTATTTCTAGAAAATACGGTGAGAAAAACTATGATGAAATGAACAAGGTTGCTGGGGAAGTCATAAGTATTAATTTGATCCTTGGGATCATAATAACCCTCCTTGCTATTAGCTTTAGTCATATGATCTTTAATATTTATGATATGACACCATTAGTTGAACAAATGACAATAGATTATTTTACTATTGTAGCCTATGGAATGCCTTTTATGTTTTTGTCTTTTTCATTTACTGCTATTTTGCGTGGAAGTGGTGATACAAAAACACCAATGATCATTACAGGTATTGTTAACATCACAAACATCATTGGTAATTACGTTTTAATCACAGGGTGGGGTCCTTTTCCAGCTTTAGGTGTTCAAGGAACTGCTTTAGCAACAACTATTTCTAGAGGGATTGCTACAGCCTTATATATCAAAATCCTATTTATTAATGATAATGTTACTAATATAAAAATTAAAGATTTAATAATTACTAAATTTAACCTGAAACCCTTATGGAAATTAAGTTATCCTGGGGCCATTGAACAAGGATCCATGCAAATTTCATTTGTTATTGTTGGCGTAATCGTTTCTATTTTAGATACATTTTCTGAAGCAGCTTTTAGAATACTGATTAATATTGAATCTATTTCATTTATGCCTGCTGTTGGTTTGTCAATAGCTGCAGCAACTTTAGTTGGTAAAGCTTTAGGTGAAAAAGATTATAAAAAAGCAAAAGAAATTGGTTATGTTTCCTCCTTTTTAGGCGTAACCTGGGGAATTTTTATGGGCATAATTTTTTTCTTCTTTCCAGGTCAGTTGATCTCAATATTTACAACAGATACAAAATTAATAACAACTGGAATTTTTGCTATGACCATCGCAGGTTTTAATCAGCCACTACTAAATTATATGATTGTTCAAGGAGGTGCTTTACGTGGTGCTGGAGATACGCGTAATGTCATGATTATCACCACTTTTCGTTTATGGATCATTTTTGTTCCCTTGACATATATATTGGTATCCTATTTAGGTTTTGGAATAGAAGCCATGTGGATCGCAGAAATAATATCTTTTGTCATTACCATTCCTATTATATTTAAACGGTTTTATAATGGTCGATGGCTTGATATAAAAATCTATTCTGAGCATCCAGGAAGGACTAAGGAAATATCTTCAGATACAATTTAATCTAAATGAATATAGTAATTATAAATCACGGAGGCGTTTATTATGAGCAAAAAAGAAAAACACTTCTTAATTGGTATGTTATTTTTTTCTATGCTAATCGTTTCCATCTCTTTTAGTTTTAGAGGCATATTTATACCAACATTTAAAGAGGAATTTGATATTTCAAATAAAGTCATTGGCGTCTTTTTATCCATTGTACAAATGACTTCTCTTTTAACATATGTTGTAGGGATCAAATTAAATGAGAAATTAGGACAAAAAAATATAATGCTTTTAGGTCTTGGTATTAACATGACTGCCTTCATTGCCACAAGTTTCGCACAGAGTTTTTTTCAATTAACTTTTGGATATATCTTTATAACTTTTGCAACAAGTATGATGTTGTTAAGTATTAATACAACTATCCCTCTAATTCACGTTGTTTTTCAATCTACCTTGTTGAATCTAGTGCATGGTTTTTTTGGTGTCGGTAATACTTTTAGTCAGAAAATTGTAGGTTTTTTAATCGAAAATGGTTTCACTTGGGAAATCATTTATAGATATATTAGCATTGGTTTTTTTATTGCTTTTACTTTATATTTATTCGTATATGATGTTAAAAAAGATGATTTTAATAATAGGGGCACACGAAAAATCAAAGAAAGAAAAAAATTAATCCTATTTATTTTTGCATTAGGTTTTTACGTCAGTGCTGAGATACAAACAGGTAACTGGTTCATGAACTTACTTAAAACAGAATATTTATATTCCCCATCCCATGCAACGACATTTACCGCGATTTTTTTTGGAACCTTTACCATCGGCCGATTTGTTGGCGGCTTTATAACAGAAAAATTAGGGTATTTTAAAAGTATTATCTATTCCATTATTCTAACGGTTATTTCATACACCATTGGTTTACTCTTAAAAGAGAACGGATTGTACATCGTCGCTTCCTCTGGATTGTTTTTAGCCATTGTCTTTCCTACGTCTATGGCGCTTATTGGTCGAATCTTTAAAGGTACTGCTTCTAAAGCCATCGCTATTACTTCCACAAGCATAGAATTATTTGTTCTATTTTCAGGGTTAATCATTGGCTTTTTAAATGATTCTATTGGCGCTTATTTGGCCTTTTATATGATCCCCATTTATGCATTGATCAGTTTAGGATTTTTCTTAAAACTCAACAGCATCGTTAATCAAGAAAGGGAGAGTATATGATGAGATCATCTTACTTTCTTGATGATTGCTGCCATACCGCCTCTTTTTAACCCGTGTCCTCGATGAGAAAAAAATAGATCCATATTGCATTTCGTACACAATTTTGAAACTTCAATATTTTTTACAAAAATGCCTTCTCTAAGTAAATCAAATTGAATAATTTTTTTTAGGTCCATCATATACTTATCATTCTTTTTTGTAAAAAATTTTCTATATGCTTCATCTTTACTGATAAATTGATTAAAGACTTCAAGTCCTACGGCGTAGCAACATTCTCCTATCCCAGGACCTATACCCACAATAATATCTGCTAGATTTGAGTCATAAGTATTTACCATTAAATCAATCATTTCCACGGATATCCCTTTAAAAGTTCCCCGCCATCCGGAGTGTACTAATGCAACAACCTTCTTTTTTATATCCGCAAAAAATACAGGGATACAATCCCCATGAAATGTCATCAGACCTATTTCTTCTAAGTCCGTTATCAATCCATCTGAAAGCTCACTATTTTCTTTAAATTTTTTTACTTGAATAATATTTTTACCATGGACTTGATTCGTTGAAACAGTATTATTAATTTTTAAATCAAAAACATCTAAAAAAATATCAAAATTTTTCTTAACACACTCAAGCGAATCATCACTCCCTAGACGTAGATTCATGCTAGAATAATAGTCTTTACTAAAACCACCTTTTCTAGTTGAGAAGCCATGTTTTAAAAAATCATATTGGTTAAAAATTTCGAATGTAAAATATTCAACACCCTTTTTATTTTCTTTTCTCATAAATCTCCTATAGCTCCATTCTCATCAAAGATTTCATTTTCTTAGCATTTAAGCCACTCTTATTAAAATACTGAATCACTTTGCTACTTGTACAATGGCCAGTATAGATCTGATCAATATTTTTCATAGCATTGATAACATCATCTAGCGACTTATCAATTTCTTTTAAATGAAACCCACCAATTAAAGCAAATATCTTATTTTCTTTAAATACTTCTTTTGCTTTTAGCATAATGTTTTCAATACCTGAATGGGAACAACCCGTTATGATAACAAGACCCTTTTTAGTATTAAAAACTAAAGCAGAATCATCTGGTATATAATCCTTAGTTCCGTCAGATAAGTGATACTTCGTTAATTTAGGCATTATTTCACCTAAAAAACAAATATCATTAGTAATAAAATAAGGTTCTTTTGACGTCATAAGATTGAATCTTTTATTAATTTCTTCTTTTGTTAAATTTAAACCCACATATGATCCATCTGGCCGGTATCTTTTTAAAAACACTTCAGGATGACACAGTAAAGTAAGATCCCTTAGATACATAAGACCATTCCCATGGTCATAGTGGCCATGACTTAAGACAACTAAATCTAACGTCGTAAAATCAACACCCATTTTCTTGCCGTTTCGTAAAAATAAATCTGATTGACCAACATCAAACAAGATCTTCTTATCATCATATTCTATCATTAAGGATAAACCATGTTCTTTAATTTCATTATCATCTTCTACTAAAATTTTTATAATCATAAAGGCCTCCTCTTGTTTTCTATTATTCTATCATTTTTAGTCAAAGAAAAAAGCCCCTTTTCTGGGCTTTATTTCATATATAATGTGAAGTTGATGACCCTATATGATATTTTGAAACTTATGTGTTCTAAAAAATCTTGTTATTCTTTTTACGTAACAACATAAACCTTTTACTACTTAACTAAACTTCTAAATCTCACGTACTTAAATTAAAACTAAAATCTTCTTACTGTTTTTCTTTTTTTCTTTTTTTCTTTTTTTCTTTATATATTCAGTACTTAAAACTTTAAACTTAAATTAAACTAGATCATCACCTTCACATTCTATTGTTACCCATGAATAAAAATTCTAAACATTTATTTTAATTTTTTTCAAGAAAAAAGACTTCTATTGAATAGAAGTCTTTTTATATTTAATGTGAAGCTGATGACATTTCATATTTTTTTAATGTTTCATAGTTACTTTCCAAACACTTCGTCATTTTTCTTTACAAATAACAATCGAAATCTTCTTATT
>Ga0209414_1000328_pt1 | contig 22572 bp, 27 predicted proteins | sample LakVidmifraction_4_FD_181154 | JGI IMG/M metagenome (GOLD analysis project Ga0209414, IMG submission 181154) | Hypersaline microbial communities from Lake Vida, Antarctica - Brine Hole Two &gt;0.2 micron (SPAdes) (version 2) | ecosystem: Environmental > Aquatic > Non-marine Saline and Alkaline >...
TCCTAGAGCTCGGTATGCTTCTGTTCTGATATACCAATTTTCATCTTTCTTAGCTTCTTTTGGAAATAATGATAGACAAGCTAGTTTTTGTTCTTCTGTTAGTTTGTTGTATATAATCATTTTTTTACTCTTGGTTTTTAATTTGAAAGTATGTTTCTGCTTCGTTTCTGATTTCCCACTCTTCATCATTCTTAGCTTCCTCTGTGTATCCTAGAATTTGATATGCTTCTTGTCTGACATCACTGTCACTATCTTTTTTTGCTTCTTCTGTATATCCTAATGCTCGGTATGCTCCCATTCTGATAGCCCAATGCTCGTCTTTCTTAGATTCTTCTGTGTATCCTAGAATTTGATATGCTTCTTGTCTGATAGACCAATTTTCATCTTTCTTAGCTTTTTTTGGAAATAATGATAGACAAGCTAGTTTTTGTTCTGTTGTCAGTTCGCTGTATTTATTCATTTTATTATCTCGGTTAGTTTATACATCTTTCCGTTTAGTTGTATGGTTTGTTCTTCTGTCGTTTTTTCTTCTATCGTTTCTTGTTCTAATTGATTTTTAATGTAAAGGTATAGTCCTGCTTCTTTTCTGATGTCCATATCTTTATCATTCTTAGATTCTTCTGTGTAGCCCAATGCTCGGTATGCTCCCCTTCGGATAACCCATTCTTCATCATTCTTAGCCTCTTCTGTGTAGCCAAATGCTCGGTATGCTTCTATTCTGATGTATTTATCTTCGTCATTCTTAGCCTCTTCTGTGTAGCCCAATGCTCGGTATGCCTCTCTTCGGATATCCCATTCTTCATCATTCTTAGCTTCTTCTGTGTAGCCAAATGCTCGGTATGCTTCTATTCTGATGTATTTATCTTCGTCATTCTTAGCCTCTTCTGTAAATCCTAATGCTCGGTATGCTTCTATTCTGATGTCACTGTCACTATCAGTCTTAGCTTCTTGCGTGAATCCTAGAGCTCGGTATGCTTCTGTTCTGATATACCAATTTTCATCTTTCTTAGCTTCTTTTGGAAATAATGATAGACAAGCTAGTTTTTGTTCTTCTGTTAGTTTGTTGTATATAATCATTTTTTTATCTCGGTTAGTTTATACATCTTTCCGTTTAGTTGTATGGTTTGTTCTTCTGTGGTTTCTTGTTCTAATTGTTTTTTAATTTTGAAGTATATTTCTGCTTCTATTCTGATGTCGATATCTGTATCATTCTTAGCCTCTTCTGTGTAGCCTAATGCTCGGTATGCTTCTTGTCTGATATACCAGCTACTATCATTCTTAGCTTCTTCTGTGTAGCCTAATGCTCGGTAGGTTTGTATTCTGATTTCCCTGTCAATATCTTTTTTAGCTTCTTCTGTGTAGCCAAATGCTCGGTATGCATCTTGTCTGATATACCAGCTACTATCATTCTTAGCCTCTTCTGTGTAGCTTAATGCTCGGTATGCTTCCCTTCTGGTTCCCCAATTTTCATCTTTCTTAGCTTCTTCTGGAAATAATGATAGACAAGCTAGTTTTTGTTCTGTTGTCAGTTCGCTGTATTTATTCATTTTATTATCTCGGTTAGTTTATACATCTTTCCGTTTAGTTGTATGGTTTGTTCTTCTGTCGTTTTTTCTTCTATCGTTTCTTGTTCTAATTGATTTTTAATGTAAAGGTATAGTCCTGCTTCTTTTCTGATGTCGATATCTGTATCATTCTTAGCCTCTTCTGTGTAGCCAAATGCTCGGTATGCTCCCCTTCGGATAACCCACTCTTCATCATTCTTAGCTTCTTCTGTGTAGCCAAATGCTCGGTATGCTTCTATTCTGATGTATTTATCTTCGTCATTCTTAGCTTCTTCTGTGTAGCCTAATGCTCGGTATGCCTCTCTTCGGATATCCCATTCTGTATCTTTCTTAGCTTCTTCTGTGTATCCTAGATTTTGGTATGCTTCTAGTCTGATAGACCATTCTTCATCTTTCTTAGCTTCTTCTGGAAATAATGATAGACAAGCTAGTTTTTGTTCTGTTGTTAGTTTGTTGTATGTAATCATTTTTTTACTCGTAGGTGTTACTTAATGTCCTACTCTTTTATTATAGCAAGAGTATTACATAATGCAACTGTGGATAACTATTTACCGTCTATACATATTCTAAATAGCTCTTCAATAAAGATAGACCTATTTGTTTTTCCTTTTAATACTATCTTATCAATCTTTTCTATTATTGATGGTTTACATCTAAACGAATATATTTCTTTTTTTTCTTTTGTTTCTTTCATATGTTATCTCATATCATCTAACGCTTGTAATGCTTCTTTTCTTGTTTCTTGTGAGGGAAATGGAAAGTATACTCCTGTGTTTAACGACAGTGTTGCTGTAAGGTCTTCCCATACTTGGTCTATTTGTGTTGTTTCTAGGTCTGCCGTGCTAGTTACTTCAAACTTTGCTTTTGCAATGTCCCTATAAATGCTTTTAATAGTTTCCATACTAGGTCTGACGTGTAGGTTTTTAAGTGCTACATCTAGTGGTATGTTATTTTCAACAAGGTGGTCTGCTATTTGCTGGCATCCTAGATGAAGTGATTTGTTTTGAATATCAGTTCTTTGTTTTTGCATATTATTTTCTTTTTAATTCACTTGCTATAAATTTTTGATAATCACATACATAACAAAATGATACAGAATCATTCATTCCTATCAATCCTACAGTATCTCCTTGGGTATAATCTAGAAATCTTTTCCACTGTACAGGTGTAAGTAATTCATTTTCTATATCACAGAAAAGTAAACCTAACTCATGTCCTCCTTTACTTAAAATAAACTGTTTATAGTTTTCCATATTAGAAAGGGTTACTTTCTGACATTTCTTGAAACGCTACTTCACTAAGTGATGCAATATCATCGACTGACATAGTTTCTTTTTCTTCAGGTGTAAATGTTTTTTTAGTTGTTTCTGTATTTGCTTTAACTGTGTTTTTATTTCCAAACTGGAAACTTTCAAGTACTATTTCTGTTCTGTAGTTTTTCTTTCCTTCTACCTCCCAACTTCTTGTTTGTAGTCTACCTTCTATAAAGATTTGATCACCTTTGTTAAAGTATTGTTTTACTGTTTCAGCTTGTTTTCCAAAAACTATTACGTTGTGAAATTCTACATCTTCTTGTTTTATTCCCTGTGCATCTTTCCATGTTCTGTTTGTAGCGACTGAAAAGTTTACAACCTTAGTACCACTTGGAAGTGCTTTTAGTTCTGGTTCTTTTGTAAGGTTTCCGATAATTGTTATTTTGTTTAAGTAAATCATAATTTAAAATGTTAGTTCTGTTATTATTTCTTCTATTTTTTCTAGCTTTTCTTTTTGATATGCAAGATACATATCAACATCTTCTTGAACATCTTTTCTTTCTATTACAAAATAGTGAAGTTCTAGTTTTTTTGGCATCCTTGGATCATAAAATCCAAAGTATAATGTTTCTAGTTCTTCGTTTACTATAAAGTATTGTAGTTTTTGAAAAGTATATTCTTCTGGTATTTTTTTTGTTAAGTATGATTCTATGTGCTTTGCTGATGATAGACATTTTATTTCAGCGGCGATAGTACTTCCGTTAAATCCATCTGGTGATATAGCTATGGCGTTGTTGTCTTCACGCTCCCATAATACCAAAGATGTATCAAACTCTTTTCCTGTGGCATCCTGTAGCTTCTCAATGCCTTCCTGCTCTAACCTTGTGCCACGATCCATAGGGTTTTCTTCTTCTTCTAAAGTACAAATACGTTCAGCGATTATTTCATAGTATGCTATCTTTTCCCCTGTACCACGTTTTACTACTATGTCTTTAAGTCTTGAGCCTGTTATTTTTGATTTTCTACCATCGAGCCAATCTTCTTTTGTTTCAAACTTTTTAATTTTCATATTATTTTAATTTTAAGTATAGCTTTTAATGCATCTTTCTTTTCGACCACTTCTTTTTGAGTAATAATAGTCCCTAGTGATTTCCATACCTCCTGAAGTTGAGTATATGTTTTACAGTCTTCAAGCATTATAATCGCATCTTCGATAGCTTCTTTTTTCTTGTTTTTTTGATACTCTATGAAATCTTCCATTTCTTCAGTACTAGCAACTTCACCACTTGCGGAATATCCAAGAAGTGCAAGTGCTCGACCAACTGATATTGTCTCAAGTTTTTCGTATTCTTTTTCTCCTAGTGGTAGATTTGCAAGTGCATGACCTGTTGCTTCTCTTGAAAATTCATCACTTTTATCTGCAAGTATAAATGTTTTAAACTCTATAGTCTTAATGTCTTTCTTGTTTGATGTTTCAATCTTTCCTTTTGGATTTGCCTCCCAAAATGCTTTTAGTCTGTCGTTTACTTTTGCGTGATTGATAGTCAAAGACTTCAATTCTCCAGTTTTCTTATCTTTGTAGTTTTTTTGAATAGTTGTTGTTTTTACATTCATTGTGTTTCCTCGCTTATTGATTCTTGATAACTTTGTATTGCCTGTTCTGCATCTTCTATTAAATGTTGATTTGCTTCCCATTTTATATCATGTTCTGTCATTTCTTCATTTTCAAAATTATTTACAAATACTGATTTTATAAATGGTGTAAAAGATTCCCCCGTTAACCAATTTTTAATTTCTATACATTTTCCTGACATATATACAGGACAATCTGTAGCGTTATTGTTTCTATACTTTATTAGCATATTTACTCATACCGTTTTACTTATTCTGGTACTCTTATATCTTACTATATAGTATTACGTAATGCAACTGTGGATAACTATTTAGTTTATTTATGTAGTAATAAGAGTTACTTGACATTAGTTTTAGTAAAATGATATTATATCTGTATAACTAAATAGCATGACTCTGTAGAATGAGTCGTGAGCAAAACAGCCCGCCTTTTCATTCTACATGGACGGGCTGTTTTGTTTGAATAGAATAGTGTTTAGCACAGACTGGGGGTAGGGTTTACGGTCTTAAAATGGGTAAACGATAAAAAGCGGCGACAGTGAAAACGATTTTTATACTTTTCTAGATTTCTCTTACTTTTATGTAGTGGGGGTTTGGGGGAGTATTGCACAACTATGAAAACAATATGAATCTACTTGATTTAACTAAAGAATATAAACCTATAACCAATACATGGAATAGTAATTGGAGAAAGAATACTGTAGTTGGAATACATAAGAAGGTAAAGAAACCAAAGAAAGAAAAAAAAAGAAAAACGAGAATAATTCCAGTAAGTTATGAAACGTATATTAAAAGTAATGTTTGGATAAATAGAAGGAATGAATATTGGAAAAGACATAAGAAAGTATGTGCCGTATGTTTATCTACAATATTTGTTGAACTTCATCATGCAAAATATAGTGAATATAACGGAAAGGATAAAGACAACCATTTATTTCCATTGTGTAAAAGCTGTCATTTAGAGTTTCATCAAGAATACGGTTCTAGTGGTGATATGCTACAAGATACTAAGTTTTTTATTTTATCTAAAAGATATTAGAGCAATTATACACTAGCCGAGTGACTCACAGTCCATCGGTATATATAAAAACCAATATATAAAGGGTTTTGTGGTGTAACCGAGTGACTCTGGTGACATTAACGAGCTATTTTTTCAAACCATTGACTCATCCAGCTACCAAAACTTTTACCTGTATGGCTAAATTCTCTTCCTGTTGATGTAAAATAGTGCAAATCCTCCATAGGGATATGTCGTAGTAACCACCCTAGACTTGATAAACTGATTTCACGAATGTATTTTTTTGTTCTTTTAAATTTTGCTAAGTTTTTATCTCTTCCTAGTGTCTTTTCATGTATTCTATTCGCTCTCAACCAAGAGCAGTATCTTTTCCAGTTTTCTACTTTTCTTTGATTTCCCTCGTTCTTGTAAAAAGCGTGTATCTCAATAAGGAGTATCTCTCTCTTTTCTTTTTTAGTAATAGGTTTTATATTTTGTGGAAAGTCTAAAAAGGATTTAAAGATGTCATCAATTTTGTGGATTGTTTTTTCGTATTCTTCTTTATCTTTTAATTCGCTCAATAACATGTTTTTATTATACAACAATAAAAATAAATGAACTGTGGATAACTTTCAAAATACTTATTTACAATTTTTTTGTATCCATTTCTCAATTATATATTCAGAAATATGTTGCTTGCCGTAGTTTCTACCCTTGCTTGTTGTTTCATTTTCTACACTATCTTCTGTGATTGTTTTTTTCTGTGCAAGGACTTTTTTTTTCATAATTGACAAAGTGTATCACGTTTGCTACAATTCATACAAATATATATTTTACGTCTTGTTGCTTAATGCAACCTACTCTTTTCCCAGACCATTAGAGCGATAAATACTGGATTAACTATGAAGACCGCCAAAGAGCGGTTTTTGTGGTTTTAATCTACTAAAGGTATGTTGTATCAACTATTAGTGCAAAGTACGCTTACAAGTGCCATTTTACCACAATTAAAGGCATACTACAGATATAATAGAATATAAAAAACACCATACTGCTGAGATATGGCGTTTAATTGTTTATGCGTAAAAGATTGCTGTCTTCCCTTTTTCCTTGTCAAATATATAACAAGATGCTTCTGACTGTCCTATGTAGGCATTGTCTCTGTGCCACTGGTCCGTACCAGAGAGAGAGGGTAGTATGTAGTGTTGAACACCACCGCCCAATGCTTTGAAAGAGTCTGTATGTAAGTGTTGAGAAAAGATTGAAAATCTATCTGCTGTGATGCCACGGTCTTTAGCTTCCGCCATTATAAACTTGTGTGCATTACTTTGTATTTTCTTCTCGCTCATATCCTCAAAGTGTCCAAAAATAAATCCTTGGTTACCATACTGTGCGTAGACTCTACTGTCATAACATTCTGTAAATTTAACACGCTTGCTTGTAGCGTAGTGAATTGAAAGGTAAGCGTTTAACATAAAAGAAGTGCTTTTGTCGTGATTGCCAGCGGTAGGGATTAGTACCAACGGGGCAACTTGTGAGAGCATATCAATCATATTGAGTGTGAGAGAGACATAGTTTTTTAATTCTAATGCCCAGTGTCCATCAGTTGCACCTACTTGGTTTGTAAACTTCGTAGTGGTGTGTTGTGCATTATCAACATGGAGGTTATCTGACCCAACAGGGAGAAAGATTGTTTCAGGCACACCATGACGGGTAATTTGACCTATCATGGTTGTGAGTGCTTCTTGTAATCTTTTTATTGCAATCTCTCTATTGTATGTCGGTTTACCAAGATGATCGTGACAGAATTTCATATAGTGGAGGTCTGATATACCCATAACTACTGCGTACTTCTGTTTTGATTTTGTTAAAACTAATACAGGGGGATTGTGTTTAGGTAAATACTCTTCAAGATGGTTCTCAAGTGACTTGAGGACTGAGTGATGAAAGTTATTCCACTTCTCAGCACTATCTTGTTGATACTTCCATTTTGCTTGCTCTGTTAGCTTGTATGTTTTCCGCTTCATAGCTTGTACATTTTCAGCAACAGCTTCATCTGGTGTGAGACCTTCTTTAAACTCAAGGTCTGTTTGAGGGACACTTGATTTTGTAAAGCCGTGTATCTTTGCATACTTGTACACAGCCTTAGCGTGTGTGAAATCAAAACGCATAGCAACTTGTGATGCTGTATCTCCCTTACCTTCGTAAGAGTCTACATAGGCACGTTGGATAGCCTTGTGCATATCTAACGAGCATACAAAGCTACCATATTCTCCGAGGTCTGTGATGACTGTTTTTGTAGTACTATTGTACACATAACCATCATGGACTTCAAAAGAAGATTTTAATTTCTTTTCTACTCTTTCTGCTTTTTCCATAGGAGCACATAATATCTCTGGGCTTTTTTGTCCCATACGATTTCTTTTTGCTCTAACAGCGTGTACACAGTACTTGATTTTCAGCTCATCTTGTACCATCTTTGATAAATCTTGGTTACTCACCTCTGGATTATCAGTAATCATTTTTCCGATTTTGCCTAGTGTTTCTACTGACAATCTTTGTTTTTTCATAGTGCTTATATTTGCTCTAAGTATATCATTATTAAAAATAAATCTTTGTAATTTTTTTTGTAGTTTCTTTTATACCACATACTAATTATGTCATACATATTATTTTATACAACCAATAGTTATCCACAGTTGTATTTATTATTTTAGTATATACTTGTTGTATGAAAGAAAAAGAAAAAGAATTACAGATAGCACTCAATAACATGGCAGACGATGACACAAAATATCAAACACGTGATATCTATTTTTATCTTTGTAGTTTTGCTAAAGACGAGAACATGGTATCCTTGCAAAGAATCATCCAGTGTTGTGAAACTATCTTAGATAGCAATGGTATAGAACCAAAGCGATTCCAAGATTTGTATGAGGAGTATTGGAATAATTAAGTAATAAAAAAAGACACCTTACGTGGTGTCTTTTGTGTTAGGAGCATTTCCATCTAAGACATATTAAAATGTATGAGATGAAGATAATCAATAACACGGTTTCGCTTTGAGATTGTTTCCATTTCATAGTTTTAATGATTTGGTTACTTTTTGATTGGTGGTGGAAAAACTGGTTTGATAACAGGTTTGGCGGTGTACTTGGCATAGTATGCACCGCAATTGTCGCAGATGTCAGTCATTCGTAAATCAAAAGATAGATTACAAGATTGACATGTTGCCCATACTTCGTGATTGCTCATGACTTGTTTTTTAAAAGGTGAATTACTGTTTAATAATTGCTTTTACCATAGAGAGCGTTCTCTACTAGTGAGAGTAGTTTTTTTGGTACTGCTACCATGACATACTCAGGGTCTGTCCAATTTTGGTTCAGTTCGCGTGCAACAGCTTCTGCCGAAGTCGCACCGAATACTTGATGAAACGCTTGATGCACTTTTTCAGGTACAAAAGAGATGTTCTCCTTTGTGCTCCCTCCACCCAAAGTTCTCGCGAGACGGTGGTGTTTTGTGAGATGACCAAGTTTTCGCGAATAGTTATCTGGCTCATACTTCATTATTGTTTTTTTAAAGATGAAAAGATGTTTATTACAGTATACACCAATTAAAAAAAGAAATGCAAATAAAAAACCCCACTAAGGGGTAGTTTATTATCTACAGTGTACTGTATAGTGTTTTTGTAGAAGGTTTGAATAGAAAGTGTAAGTTCCTCCGTTTTTGATTGCTCTATACGCTGTCCAGTTATCACCCTCTCCTATGCTAAACATAAAAGCTGATAGTTTAATCTGATCTTGGTATGAGTAGTAGTCTAACTCCTCTCCTAGTTTCTTTGAATATGATTCAAATGTAGGCTTGTGGAATTGCATTACAGAATAAGCCCTTCCATTGTCCCCGTAGACGTGGATTCTTCCTCCGCTCTCGCAGTGCATTACTTTTTGCAATGTCTGCTCATCTACTAAAAATTGTTTTGAATACTTTGTAACATATTCCTTTGGTGTAAGAGTTAATTCTTCAACTATAGGAATGATATGTTCAGGTTCTGCTTTTACCTCTTTATCAGGCACGTTTAATAAAATTAAAACGGTTAGCAAAACTGTTAGTATACACATATTTGGTTTACTCATAGTAGTCCCTTACGAGGACAATACGCCTATTTTCCTTCTGCCCACTTTCTCAGAGCGTTGATGAAAATTGATGCTATAGGTGCAATTAAGTATCCGTACTGAGAAACAGTACTCCAGTCAATGACTTCAAGTAACGCCGCAACATATATTGCAAGAGCACCGCCTAGTGCGATTAAAGCTCCTCTGCCAATACTTTTCCAGTCTTGTTTATTTAGTTCTCCTTGTTTTGATTCCATAATTTTTTACCATAAAGTTTATTACTCTTTGGTCTGCATAGTATACCAATAAAAGTAAATGTTTTTATAAAAGTTATCCACAGTTTTATATTATACAACAAAAGAAAAGAACCAACAGGGCTTATTGGTTCTTTTCTAGTTAAGTAAAATACGAGTAGCTACTGATATATAAAGAAACAGTAGCACTATTATTATATATACTATATCTCAAAATGCAAGTTGTCTTTATTCTTTCTCCATCTGCCGCCCCACTTTAGTCCGCAAAGTTCTCCCATCTTTCCAAGTATCTCCCAGTCAAAGTTTGCAGGATAGGGATTTCTACCAGTAAAGGCGATATCAAATGCTCTCCCTCCTATATGCTTTGAGTTTCTTGTCCACGTTACAATAGGCTTTGTTTTATCTGTCCGTCCTTGTTCAAATTTTGTATTTTGCTCTTCTTGTGTTCTACGCCCACTAGTAATTCTTAGTTTATAGCTTGCATTATTTGCCATAGTTAAAAACGTGATAGCCTTTGTTTCTATTTCTGGAATAAGATCAAACTTGTCTAGGTTAAAACTGTTTTGTACTTTCTTTTTTAAATTAAGAACAGCATGTGTTTTCGGTCCTACTATTCCATCAGGTCTCAATCCGTTTGCTTTTTGATATGCCTTTACTGCTTTGTCAGTGATTGAACCAAAGAAGCCAGTTATTGACCTGTAGGTATAGAACCCCTCATCTTTTAATCTTTTTTGTAGTTGTAGCACCTCAGGTGTTCTCATTCCTATTTTCATCAATGTAGTAAATTGATATGTAGCGTTGAGTGCCTTTGGTCTTATGAATGATTTCATACCATATGCAATAGCAGGATTTGTTTTTATAAAAGGGTCATAAGAGTCAAAATGAGTGTTTTTTGTTATTGCAACAACAGCGTGAGAGCCTATCTCTGGGATTGCGATTTGAATAGCACATTGTCGTAGCTCCTTATCGAGTGTTTTGGTGTCTGAGAGCCATTCGTATCCGATATCGAACAGTTTAGTAAACTCAAGAGCAACAGCTCTCATTTCAGGCGTTATAAGGTTCTTGTTGAGATACTCTAGTTGGTTATTTCCGCCAAATGGGAGAAGTACTTCTGGGAGTATTCCGTCTTTACGAATTGAGTCCCATACATTTTGAAAATAGTTGCCATTTGGCATTGTGCCGGACATTGTAGCTGTAAACCTATCAGAAGCATTGAAAGACCCATCAGCAAAGAAACCAAGTTCATTGAGTCGTGTTCGTATCTCATCTGGTAGCTTCTTTTCTTTTATCAGGTAGTTTATCGCTATCTCAATCTTATTAAGTGCGGAGAACGTAGTGCAAGAGAACGTATCAAATATTGCATAGACATACTGCTTCTCTTCTTTAGGGATATATTTAGTCCAGTCACCTGACGGGTTTATATCTTCAAATACAAGTGGCGATGCACCTGTGATGTAGTCTTGTGGCGTTATTTTAAAAAGGAAACCTGTTTGCTCTACTTTGTTTTTTTTTGGCATCTTTTTATTGTACCACATTAAAAACTTTCAACAGTGTAATAATGTTTCCAATCCCTATAATACCAAGTAAATATTTTATTATATCAATAGAAGCCTGTGCTTTTATTCTGTAAGTACTATTTATATTCTCTACATCTTTAAGCCCGATAAGGTCATTAACTATTTGCTGTTGTGTGAGTGTCATCTGTGCGTGGATAATGTCGTGGTTTGCAAGTTTGTCTTTACTCTTACTGACTGAACCATTAAGAATATCAAGGCGATTATTTATACCCTGAACCGCTGTCATTATTTCCCTATTTGTTGCCTCACCTTTCATAGTTAATCTTTCAAATCAATTCCAACATCAGAAGCACCTTGCAGTCTTCTTTCATAAATAGCTATTTGATTATCTAATTCTTCTAAAAATCTTTCTTTTTGTTCTAATAAATTTGTTATCTCTCTTTTAATTTCTTCAACTGAAATAAGTTGCACCATCTCTGTTGATATTTTTAAATTCTCTCCTTCTTTTGTAAATATTTCCATAGACTATAGTATACCATTATTTAATAAAAATCATTCCAAATAGTACCGTTATATCCTTGATGTTTGTTATCAGTAGTATTGTAAACGATAAGACCAGCAACAGGTGTAACAATTGCATTACGTTGTACAGTTGTTAATTGTGGTGGCAGAAAGCCTCCTGTAGTACCGTTAATTTCAAATGATGCTGAAGGTTTAATTGTTATGCTTCCAGTTACTAGAGCTTCTGCGTTTACAAGGTAGTTGTTTGTTGTGGCTTTTAGTATAAATGGTCTATCATTTGCACCGATAGTCATTTGAGCTGAGCCAATGTTTGCAAGTGGTCTAACTGCATAACCAATACTTATATTATCAAATGAAGTACCTTCAACAAATTCTGAGTTAAAATGTCCTATAAAAACATTTCTTGATGTGGTTCTTGCGTTGTTTGTACCGTTTAGAATTTCGTTACCAATCATTATATTATCAAATCCAGCATTTACTGCAGAAAAAGCTCTTCCTGTGTTACGTCCAAGCATAATGTTTCTTCCACCTGTTGTACCTCTACCAGTGTCAGTTCCCATAAATATACTTTCTGTACCTGTACCTAAGTTTGATCTTCCAATTGATACAGTGTCTGATCCTTGATTAGTTGCAATTGAACCGATAGAAATTCCACTTGTACCAACAGTGCCTGAGGCTGTACCAATTATTACCCTACCGTCACCGTTTCCATTATTAGCTGCACCAATAATAACGTTGTTAATTCCGGAAGTTGTTCCTAGTCCCGCCTCTGTTCCAATAAAAGTGTTTCCTCTTCCAGTTGTAAGATTTCTACCTGCGAATGCTCCAATAGCCGTGTTTGATACTCTTATACTACCGTTATTAAGACCTCCTGTGTAGCTTTCTAATGCTTTGTATCCAATAGCTGTGTTATAACTATTTGAGTTTTGAAAACTTCCTGTGCCGTTTGCTCCAATGTTAAGCACTAACAAGGTATCCTCACCGATTGATGTGTTAAATCTTGCTCCTGTAATTCTTCTTAGTGAGTTTCTACCAAATCCAAAGTTTGAAAATCCGTCAGTGTTATCTAGTCCAGCATTTTGACCAACAAATGTATTAAATTGATTTGCAGTTGTACCATCTCCTGCATCAAGACTTCTGATATTTAAAGTTGATGGGGCAAGCACTATATAGTTTGAACCTGCTGACCCTAAGTCAATCCAAATAGTCCCGTTATATATATTTAGAGATTGTGTAGTTAGATTATATATCTGTAAACCTGTAGCTGGAGTCACTATTGCATTACGTTGTACCGTTGTCATTCGTGGTGGTAGAAAACCTAGTGTTGTACTTGTTACATCTAACGCAGCCGATGCCTGTGGAGTAGACGTCCCAATTGATACTGATTGGTTACTTCTTAATTGCAACACTGGCACGCCACCAGATTCAGTCCCGTGTAAAAGGTTTATAGACATTTCTGTTCTACTAGCTGTACCAAAATGTTCGTATCTTCTGATATTTATAAATGACTGGTTTGCAAATGCTTCACCAGCTATACCGCTTCTTGTAAGGTGCAATACTGTTTCTGTTGATGCTGGTACATTTCCTCCATTATTTGTTAGACTGTTAATTGTAACAGGAACAAATGGGTTTTGATTTAATGCTAATGCCCTTCTATTTACTTGCAAAAGTGAACTAAGTATTTCATCAGTAGCAGATATACCAATTCTACCATCTCTTTGTGTAAATGTTGTAGAACGAGCGACTACTGTAACCGCCGCAGGTGTTGATACTGTTGTACTTGGTGTGACTGCTACAGGTATACTTCCATATTGTCCTATAAATATATTTAAAGCTACTGGTACTCCTACAGTTACTTTTGACCTTATTCTAAATGAGTTATTAAAGTTAGAGGAAACAAATTCTAAATTAAAGTTATCACTTTGAAATGCTTGGTTGAAAGGAAGACAAAGTTGCCACAAACCACTTGTTTCGTTGAATCTTGTTTCAATAAAGTACTTAGATGTTTTTGTGTTACTTGCACCTACTGCAAGAATAGCTATTTCAAATGAACCTGAACCTAAATCAGTTCCAAGATTAAAATCAACTATTTCAACAGTGTTACCATTTATGGGTAACGTACGTATATATTCATATGAACGATAAAAACTATTTTGAGGTGAACCAGTTACAACCCTAACTATATCTCCACTACTATTAACCCCAATTGCTTCTCCTGCTACTATAGGTGAAGCACTTGTTAGATTTTCAAATCTTAGACCTGATGTGTTAGCAGACTCAGATGTAATATGTAGTGTGTTTAAAGGAGTAACTGTTCTTATACCGATACGCCCTTCTGTTGTTGCATCAGTAAAAGGATCGCCTGATATATCAGAGTAAGTGTTTATACCAAACAGAACACCGCCGATGTTTAGTGAATTTATAGTTGCGTCTTGGAGTGAGATATTTGTACCGATAATAATATTGTTTGTTCCTATTCCTATTTGACTAGGAGCAAATCCTACTTGAAATCCAATAAGTGTTGAGTATGAAGCAGATGATGCAAATACTCCTGATGCATATCCTATAAAGTTTGAGTATTCTGCATCAATAGCATTTATACCAGAACTATCACCAATAAAGTTTGAGTGTGTTGCATTTGCTGCAAAACTTCCAGCACCTAGACCAATAAATGTAGAATTTGATGCATTACTAGCTTGATAACCAGCCGTTTGACCAAAAAAGTTAGAGTTTGAAGCACCTGAAGATTCAAATCCAGCTTCATTTCCAAAGAAGTTAGAGTTATTTGCACCTGTTGCATTTTGTCCCGCATTTCTTCCAAAGAAGTTAGAATCATTTGCTTGTGTTGAACTTCTACCAGAGTTTTGACCAAAAAAGTTTGAGTTGTTTGCAGCGGTTGCAAAGAAACCAGAAAAATTTCCTAAAAAGTTTGAGTGAGTGACATTTGTTGCACCGTTTCCAGCATTTTCCCCAATAAAGTTGGATTGAACAGCATTACCAGCACTTAAACCAATACTAAGTCTATCTGAATAAAATCTTCCTATTGGTAAATTATTTCTTCGAATAACAAAGTCCTGATTGTCTGTAGTCCCTATAAAGTTAGTAGTAGGATTAGTACCTGCATTACCTAACAACGTCCAACCTGCTACAGCACCTGCAATTCTTACTACATCTCCGTTTACATTAACTCCAATAGCAGAACCTGTAACATTTGGTGATGCACTTGTTAGATTTTGGAAACGTAATCCTGAAGTGTTAGCAGAGTCAGATGTAATATGTAAAGTATTTAATGGGGTGACTGTTCTTATACCAACTCTACCTTCTGTTGATGCAACGATACTAGGGTCACCTAGTGTATGTGCGTATGTGTTTGTACCAAAAATAAGTCCGCCAATATTTAATGAGTTAGCTCTTAAGTTAGGGAGAGAGATATTTGTACCAATTATTATATTGTTTGAGCCAAGATTATTTCCTGTAAATTTTTTACCTGAATTAAATCCAAAGAAATTAGAATATGATGCATTGTTTGCTTCTGCACCAGAAAAAAGACCAAAAAAATTAGAGTTTGAAGCATTTGTTGCAAAACTACCAGCGGCTGAGCCAAAAAAATTAGAATAAAATGCGTCTGTTGCTTCTTCTCCAGCAGCAAATCCATAAAAATTAGACCCAAATGCATTTGTTGCATTAAAACCAGCATCTGTTCCAAAAAAATTAGAACGTAAGGCATCTGTTGCGTTTTTTCCTGCTCGCCGTCCAAAAAAATTAGATGCATTAGCACTAATTGCATTTTCTCCCGCCTCTAATCCAAAAAAGTTAGATTCTGTGGCATTACCTGCATTTATTCCAAAACTAAGGCTATCTGGATAAAATCTACCAATCTGTAAATTATTTCTACGAATAACAACATCTTGATTATCTGTTGTTCCTAGAAAGTTTATTGTAGGGTCTGTTCCTGCGTTACCTGTTAGTCCCCACACTGCACCTGCACCACCTATTTCTACCCAGTCACTGTTTGTAACACCGCCTTGTAGTTGATATGTTTTTTCAGTTGATAGTACGTATACAAAAAGACCTTCAAATCTTTGGATGTTTGGTATTGCATCTCTAACGACAAGGGTAAGAGCTACCTGCCTTTCATCGAGAGGTAGTTGAGCTGAGACTAGAAAGTTTGATGATAATTGTATTGCCATATTATTGTATAAACGTGATATTGAAACCAGTCTGCGTTGTTAGGTTATTAAATTCGTATTGTCTGTAATTTGTTACAACACCAAAACTATTTGTGACGTTTAGCGTAGTTACAGTCCAGTCACTAATAATTTGAAATCCATTTGTGTCTAGGATTGATGTTAAAGCTGGATACGATGAAGGATATGCAAAGTAGTATACCTGAGTTACTGGAGAGAATGATTTTGTAAGGCTTGCTGTATTGTTACGCACTTCTTTTGTAAGTCCACCACCATCAGTTGCAATGTTTAATCCAGGAGCACCTACACCAAAGTAGTATACAGGTACAAATGTAAATACGGCATTTGCTGTCCCTGTTGATGTGCCATCTGATACACGTGCTTGATATGTTGTTGTTACTAAACCAGTAAGTCCTGTAGCATCTGTAAATCCCTCAGCACCTCCTGTAGGGTTTGGTGTCGGTTCTGTAAATATATCTACTCCATTTTTTCTGTAAATAAAAGAGTTAATATTGTTACTTCTTTTTGTTGTAGTCGATGAAAGAATTACAGAAGCAATAGCATCTCCTACTTCATAAAGACCTGCAGATGGTGTTGCTGATATTGTTGTTGTTGGACCAGCATATGGATACAAGAAATCATCAAGTAAGTCTTGAATTAGTATAGGCACAACACCTAGGTCTGTATCGACAAGAACACCTCCGACTGTTGCAGTTGTGACACCTTGTGGCGTGTAAGTGCTACCACCTGCACCACCTAAGGGGATTGTTATTGTTGCTGTATCATTTGCTAGTATAACTCCTAGAGATGCACCTTCTACAAAGTTGATGTTTTTAGCACGACCAATTAAAGCACCGTTGAGTGAGAAGAACGTAGTTGTTATCCCTGACTGTGGAAGAAAGTTTGCTCGCTTTGATACACCGTTTTTTTCTATGAGTGCAATCAGCTCTTCATAACCACCCAACTCTTTTAATTTTAGTTTATCTTCATCAGAGAGTGATAGTAATTTTTGTTTTATTGTCTCGCCTGTTTCTGTAGTTTTCTTTATCTGATTTTCTACATCAAGTTTTATATCATCTCTTAATTCAGAAGTATCACTAGCTTTTTTTATATCTGTTTTGATTTTACTCTTAAGTTCTTTAAGCGTCTCCTTTAGTGTGTCTTTAAACTCGTTTCTAATGGTCAAAATGGCATCTAGGAGCGTTGTTCTATCTTCAGATGATGATTGCCCTTGTTTTACTACTTTGTCTCTATATTCGCCAATTTTACTCTCTAGTTTTTCATCAAGTAATTCAATAAGTGATTCTTTATTTGTAGCAAGATTAGTTTCAGTACTTTCAACTAAATCCTTAACTTCTCCGATAACCATAGCAATGGAGTTAGTAAAATCATCGATGGTGACGTATTCCTTCTCCATTGTTTTAATTATTCCTTCTAGTATTTCAGCTTGTTCTTCCATGTTGTAGATTGTTCTCTTTAATCATTTTATTATACCATATAGTTATCCACAGTTGCTATTTCTAAATGTTGAGTATATAGTAATACGATATGGAAGCATTATTAAAGTTAATTATATTAGTAGTATTGATTGTGGTGTTAGCACCTGTAATCATAGGGGCTTTAGGAATAGTACTAGGGGTTATTGTACTACTTGCTTTTTTTGGGTAAATCAGCTAAATTCTTTGTTGTAAAGAAGTCATCTAAGAAATCAATAATTGCTTTTCTTTTTACTTCTTCTGTCTGACCACCAACACGTCTAGCTGTATCTCTAACAGTGTCTATAATTCCACCTGATGAGTTTAATGCTCCCTGTATTTGACCTTTAAATGTATTTTTTCCAACAATCTCTGGGAAGTATTTTTCAAGCGTTGAATAGAAATCAACAAGTGATTCTATATTGTTTGATGTTTCACCCTTGGTTACTGTTATTGAGTCAATGTTTCTTAGTGTTTGTCTAATGGATGGATTAGATGCCACGTTACTTGATATCCTTCTCATAAGTTGACCTGCACTTAGTTCAAATAAATCTTCATCAAAACCAGTAGCACCCTTAAGTAATTTTTTAAGTTCGTTTATAGGATTTATTCTTATTGAAAGTTCTGTGTTTACTGTATTGTACGCTGGGAAAGATGTATCTAACGCTGTGTCAATTTGTGACCTCCAGCTTTTAAGAAGTTGTTTGGATTGTTCTGTAAACCCTTCAGATGATTTACCAAAGTCTACATTGTTATCAATATACTTTTTAAGCCTATGAAGATCACTAGCATCTGTTGCGTTTATTAGTCTTGAATAAACATTTGATATTATTTTCTCGTTTGAACCGAGACCTTCTAAGTTAGAACCAATAAAGTTTATTCCTTTTTCGTCAAAAGTGACACCAATATCAGCAAGTGAGTTATCTACATTTACTAATACCTCATCTAATCCATTTACTTGTTTTCCCTTGAGACCCTTTGCAACCTCATCAAGTTGCCCACCTAGTTTCGTTATTTCTCCTCTAACATTTTTAAATTTTTTTACCAAAGGTTGCCCAACAGATTCAATAGGATTATTTTTTGTTTTATTTGTTATAAAGGATTTAGTTTTATCCCACAGTTTAGCAAGGGCTGGTTTTTGTGCCCTATTAACCTCAAGTGTTTTAGAAATATCTTCTATGTCAACACCTCTTCTTGCTGCTTTTTGTGCTATTACAGGAAGTTGTCTTATTGTAGTTTCAATTTCTTTACGAGCACTTACATTGGTAGCTATATTAGAAGGAATGTTTTTTATATCCTGCACTAAAGGGTTAACTACATCCACAATACCAGCAACAGTTTTCTTACCCGCTTTTGCTACTTTTCTAGCGTTTCTTGATAGAGATTCTACACCTTCTTGAGTTGCTCTTGCACCAGCTCTTACACCGCCTGCAACGGCTTTAGCTGCTGGAGCTACTCCTAAGACATCTAAAGCTCCTATTGATACATTACCAACAACACCTGCTGTAGCACCTAGGGGGCTTTTCTCTCCCTCAATAACCTGTGGGATAGTTTCATCTTGGAACTCTTTTTGAAATGTTTGTACTGGCTCACCCAAGAAACCTGTACCATCAGTACTTTGAATCTCTTGTCCCTGTAACTGTGCAACTAAATCTTTTGGAACTTCTAATCCTGATTTTATAAACCTTAATGCATTACCAACAAGCACGTCATATGCTGCTCTAGGTATTTCCCTTGCTGTTTCTTTTGATAAAACTTGACCTACTGCTGTTTTATCAAGAAAAGAAGTTGGTTGTGCTACCTGTGGTCTGTTATATGCTTGAGATAGACCTGCTACCGATAGCTCATTGTCTAACATACCAGATTCTATCCTTCTTCTTAGCTCAGTTGCGTATTCTGAGTTAGGGTTTTTTTTTGCTGTTTCTATTGCTCTGTTTATTGGGTTCATGTTATTTGTAAAATTGTTGATTGTTAATAATGTTACTACTTGATGGTAGATTTAGGAAAGTATCATTACTCATTCCTTCAATTTCACTACTCTCACCTTCAAGAATAGTTTGGTAGTAAGAAGTATTAACCCAGTTTGGATTTTTTGCTGTAATCACATTATTTAATCTTTTATTATTTCTATCTATAGCATCAAAAGCTGTATCTATACCCGCTATCACACTTCTTTTAGTTACTCCTTTTTTTATACCTGAAGCAATACCAAAGGTAGGAATATTTAATAACTGTCCTGTATCTGTTTTTTCAAACGTAGCTCTTTTAATAGCGTCTTCAACAAGTGCAAAGTCTGGTCCTTGCAAAGCTCCGAGGTTTTTTGCTGCTCTATATGCTTGCAGTACTTCTTGATACAGTGCATCTAGTTTTGCAGCATCTGGTCTTCCTTTTCTTTTAGCTCCATCTTCTTTTACAGCAGACTCATACGATTTAAGTGCAACCCTAAGCTCAGAGTTTCCTTTTAGTTTCATAAATTCTGGGTCAGCATCCATAGCTTTGACTTGTTTAAATTCATTATCTAACTTAAATTCTGGTGAAACATCTTCTATGGATTTTATTGCTTTAAATTGAGCAATTGCTAATTCTGAGCTGTACTTAGCGTTTTCTCGTGATATCTGTCCTGATAGCTCTAACTTTTGACTTTCTGTAAGGTCATTATTGTAAAATTGTTGAAACTGGAAAAGGTTTGCTATTCTTTGCTCGACTGGCTCGAATTGAAACTTGATAGCTCTATCTACCTCTGCTGTCGCAGCCTTAATATTCCCCTGTGTAGCGAGTATTTGAGCACCGATTATACCTAGTTTTGCACCTTCATTTCTTTCAATTTGAGCAATCTTTCCTGTTTGTCTTTCAATCCCTATTGGTTTTCCTTGAACATCAACCGCCGCTTGTTGATACATTTTTCTTTGTGTTTCGTATTGACCTTGTAAATCAGCGAGTTCTTTATTAAATACAGGAAGACCTGACTGCTGTTCGAGTTGCTGTTGAGCCTGACTTCTACCGAGCAGTAAGTCTTGTGCTTGTTGTAGTCTTTGTGCTTGTGTCCCTTGTGAGCCTTGTGGTCTTGGTGAAGTTTGTGAACCTTGTGTTACCTGTCCGCCTTGTGGTACTTGTTGGTTTGTTACCGGAAGACCTGCAACATATTGAGCTGGTGACATCATCATGTTGTTTTGTGGAAGCATTGGTAGCTGTGTGCTTTGTGCAAGTACATCAGTACTTATCATCGGAGAAATAGCACCAAAGTTATTTGTTACGTCTGTGTTGTTAAACAAGGGAGGAGTGTTTGCGTCTACCTGATTTACGTTATTAGTATTTGTATTTAAGTTATCCATTATATGTTTATTATTTTAATTGTAAAAAGTCCTGTTGCTGGGTTTGCTGTATTCACGTCACTGTTGTTTATACATCGTATTGTGACAAATGTATCAGATGATGCCCAAGCAAAGAAAGAAATGTTATCACAATTAGTTCCCGTGCTTATGACTAGACCTTGTACTCCAAGCATCACCGCATCTCCACTTATAACCTTTGGAACTGATACTATTATGTCCTCTGACTCATGTACAAGTATAGCACTAAAATTTAAAGTAAACGTATATGTAGTCGTTCCAGGAAAAACACCAATTGGATTCCATAATTTATTTAATCGTAGATAAAGAATTACTAAGTCATCAAGCTTAGTTACTACTAGTTTTCCCTCTTCATCTGTATGCGTTGGCACTTCACTGTAGATAGGTAGACCTGTAAAAAACTTTGGGTTAAGTCGTGGTTGATCTATCCCATCATGGTAGTGGTACTCTTGTTGTAGTCCAAGAATTTCAGCGGATGTATTGCTATCATCAATCTTTAATTTTTTTATATTATTTTTCATTATGTTAAAGCTATACTTAAAAGCTCTGGACTAAAGAGAGCATTACTTGCGACATCAAGGCTTACTTTCAACTGTATGTTCTTAAACTTACCTAGATTAGATACTTTTACATCATGAACAGACCGCCCTATTAGTAGTGGTGTTGTTACTGTATCTATCTCACATATTTGAGTGTATGCACCGTCTAAATCATAGCGTGCTTCAACCTTTACCTTATCACCTGCCTTTAGTGCCTTTGAAAGTCTAAACTGACATTTTTCATATGTAATAGGGTCATCATCAGTTGCTACTGCATAGAGTTGTGACTCTGAGAAACACTTATAACCTGTGTAGAAAAAACGACTAAGGACGTCAACACCATAATTGATACCAGTTCTATCATCTCTCCATGATACAAGTATCTCATTACGGTTTATTGTTCTTACAGTACCGATATTAACTCTGTTTTCTAATCCTGTGTTACCTGTAGATATGACATGTCTTAGTACATATGCATTATTTCTTAGTGCGTATACACCTAGTGGTCTACAAGCTATCCCTCCAATACCAAACATGATTTCCCCCTCTTTATATTCAATAGCACTTGCATATAATTCTGTTCTACTACCAGCAACTATAAATTCCATGTTATTAAATCTTTTTACTTCCCTAGATTGAGATGTAACAGCTTGCGATATGATAGGAATACCTGAACCTGCTATAGCAAAGAGAACATTGTTTACGTTCTTTACCATTTTTAAACCGTCCTCAACAAGTCTGATAGTTCCATTAAGTGAGAAAGAGTCTGATGTACCATCCCATATAAATATGTCAGCTATGTTTAATGCTTCTATACTTGCACCGATAGCAATAAGTGAACCCTGTTCTTCAAGACTTGTGATAGTGTAATCAGAACGTATTTCAAGGTCTCTATAATTGTATGTATATGTAGCACTAACATCTGGTTTGAAAACAGTAAACTCATTGAGTGTGTGAACATAGTTTATATCGCCTATGTATAAGAAATCATCTTGTCCTGCCATCATTGGATGAGAGAAGAATGTTGCTTTAAGTGGATTTCCTGCTTCCCAACTGTTATACCAAGTTCCCGCATCACCATTAGGTGAAGTTGGAAGTGCATATACATCAATAAGAGTTTCGTGTGCATAGAAAAGATAACCTTTCCATATAGCAAGACCAAGACCAATACC
>Ga0209414_1000329_pt1 | contig 22533 bp, 16 predicted proteins | sample LakVidmifraction_4_FD_181154 | JGI IMG/M metagenome (GOLD analysis project Ga0209414, IMG submission 181154) | Hypersaline microbial communities from Lake Vida, Antarctica - Brine Hole Two &gt;0.2 micron (SPAdes) (version 2) | ecosystem: Environmental > Aquatic > Non-marine Saline and Alkaline >...
ACCTATAGGACAAACTGAACGGCACATGTTTCCTTTTGAGAAAGATATGAAAAAATCAAAAAAACTTATCAGCTTCTTGGCTTCTCCAACAGTAAAGTATGAATTATCAGCCTTTGAAAAATTCAAGACATGTGTAAGCTGATAACCGCCGTTATCTTTCAGTTTCTTGTATTTATCTATATTGCCAGGAAGACTGTTAAATTCTACCAACCATTCATCATTCAATAATTCAGCCCAAGTAATTATTTGAGATTCACCATTTTCACTCTTGATATGTTTAGAACAATAAAGTCCCTGAACATCTGAAAAATTAAATATATGTAATGTCACACTTTTTAATTTAGTAGCATCATTACCCAATTGAGTAAAAACACTACCAAGTTTTGCAACAAAAGGAGACCATATAATATCTAAACTAGGAGGGTTTGTTTTTCGTGTGCATCTACAAATATTCCCTTCGATCTCTTTTGCTTTAAACGTAAATTTAGAATCATTATCTGAGCCTATATTGATTGCAGGAAAAAGTGTTAGAGCATCATTATCGTTGTTATACAAGCGAAACACTAATTTAGCACTTCGCCGGAAATCAATTTCAGCGATTACTGCAACATCAATAGTTTTGTTTTGCACAGAAAAAGTTCCTTTTGACTTCTCTAAAACCATAACACCATCTTCTGTTTCAAAATCATAAAAAGGCTGAACATATTTTTTATATTCTTCTTCTGTTAAAACTTTTCTTTCCCCACTCATAAAACCTCTCTTAAATTATTGTTAATCGTAAATTCATTTCCCGTTCGGGCGACACATGTGTCGCACTTCTTCCCCCAACAACCTACGCGCCAACTCTCCATTCGCCCGTCAGTAACTTCTGCATTAAGCCTTTTTTCTGCTCTTTATATTTATCTGCAATCTTTTTCAACAAATCAATCTCTTTCTGTGCCGTTATTACATATTCAGCAATAGATTTTTGATCCGTTTCATCTTCAGGCAAATAAAGAGTTTTGCTCATAAAAGTTTTATTTGTCATTGCAATTGTATTCTTTGCACCTTTTTGAATTATAGGAAACAAATAATTCCGTGCTCTTTGCGGAGAACTAAAGTAAAAATTCAAAATAACTCCTAAATTAAATGTTTTCGGTGTAAAAACTCCATATAATGGAGATACAATGACATCTTTTTCAATATAACTTTGCTTTACAATACCTAGAGGAAAATTGCCTGTTGGACTCTTTGTATAAACAATATCACCATAGTGTACTCGATTGTATTTTTCAGTATTAGATGCTGCAAATGATCTACCCAAATGTTCAATTTGATTTATCAATCCTTTATGAACAGAAACAGAAAAAACTTCTTCAGTCCCTGTGCTTTGATCACTATGTTCTAATAAAATCTTATTGAGAGCAACTGACTTCCAACCTGGGAATGAATTTATTTTCTTACGTTGAAATAAATTACAAGCATAACCATCTAATTTCTTTTCTTTAAGAGCAATTAATTTTGTAATTTTCTCAATCCCCTCATCCCAAACCGACAACACCCCCACAATCGTTTTTCGCTCTATTAACGACTCAGGTACTATCAATCGCAAATGTGCTACATCCGAACTATTAACTGCAGGATAATTTGAACCAACAACCAAAGCGTAAATCTGCTTCTTTATATGGTAAGAATAAAGGTACTGATAAATAAATTCAGTATCATCTTCTGCTGCTGGAGACAAAACAGCAAAACCTGTGGAGGCAATGAGATTTTCCTCAAAAACATTAATCCTTGCATATCCTTCTAAGTTAGGTCTAACAGTAGAAAACAGGACATCTCCTCGTTGAACAATCCTCCTTGCCCTTGACGGTGCATTTTCAAACTTTACAACAGGTACATCTGGATTAATTACACCTTTTTTGACATCAGAAAGAGAAATGTATCTAAAAGTATAACCTTGCTCTGTTTTACTTCCTAGAGACTTACAATCAATATTAACCAAAGAGTCTAATTTGATTTTCTCCCACCCATCGGGAATTTTCATTGTTTTACTCATCATTTTTTCCTTTAATTTCTAAATTGTTTGTGAAAGTATTATCGTTTTCAATTAAATTCGTTATAACATTCTCAACGGCATCAAACCTATTTCTAACTTCTGTACTTACTGTGTTTGACTTCTCTTTTTTATTACTAAAATCGTTCTTTGCCCCTGTAATCCCAGCCCCTAAAACAATACCAATCAGTAACATTATAATTGAGTGAACATACTTATTGTCAAAAAATGCCTTTAAATGACTTTTCTTTTGTTCAGCCAATACCATTTTTGCCTTTTCTTTACCAGGCTGCCTTAACCTAACAGATTTAAATTCCTCCAAAAGACCTTGATTCAAATAATCTTGATGGAGACAAGATTTGATGATATCACATAAATCGCTATACAATAGGGATACATTTTCTTTCAAAAATAATTTGGAATGTTCCCCGTCTTCTAAAAATGAAAAAACGATATCTTCCTTTTTCTCACACTCAAGCTTATGCATAAAAGACAACAACTTATCAATCCATTCTTCTGTCTCTACATATTCCATTTTCTTCAATCGTTCCATTTCTTCATTGCCCCTTAAAGTTAGTCTAACATCAATCCACCAATATTTAGGCGTAGTGCAACCAAGAGGAATTGCACAACAATCAAGAGCTCCTATCAATTTCGCTTCTTTAAGCTCTTTCACGTTATGACTATCTTCTTCTGAACAATCTTCAAAAGATTCTCCGCTAGCAATTCTTTGCAGCATATCCAGTGTTTTATTTTCCATCCCCAACTCCTTTCAAATTTGTTTAATATTATGGCATCTAGTCGATGAAGCAATTCTAGAAACATAATTTCTCATATATTTTATAGTCATAAGTAGCTCCTTTCGATATTTATAGATAATTAATAAACACATAACCTCTATACCTGTTTTGCTAAAAGGATCAACATTTAAACTCAAACAATTGCTTATCAACTCCGATATTACTATCATCGACTAGATGCCACAAAATTTGTATTAATCAGTGTCAATTCGCTGACTATTATTATTTCACATTTTCAAAATCCTTTTCGTGCTTTTCGCGCCTTTCGTTGTAAACCCTCTTCTCTTTACAATAATCTTCTACCGATTTGAGATTAAAGAAATGACAACCTTATTGCAGAATTTCTCTTTTGGAACAAAATAGCCCCCATGGGTTTACACCCAGGGCTATACTCTGTCGCACCTCTAGAGCTATAATCAGAATTGCAACCTTATTGCAGAATTTTACTGTTGAAATTGGTTTCCCGCTCTGCGGGATAAACCAATATCTACATTAAAATAATGCAATAAATAATTAGTGCAAATTAGCGTAATTAGATGACTCTTTCTTAATATTTCTTATTCGTGCTTTTCGAGCCTTTCGATGTAGTAAAACATTCTCTTCTTTTTACTCTCCGTGCTCTCTGTGCCTTTCGTTGTTACCTCTTATCATCGTCCAATTTATTTAAAATGTCATTAACATCTAATTCCATTTTGGAAAATGCAAACCATTTCTTACCAAGGTCTTTTAAACTTGCACCGAGATGATATAAGTGTTTTCCATCAATAATTAGAAATCTATCGTGTGCTTTAGAGAATTTCTTTATCTCAACTTTTGGATACTGGGTATTATGTTTTTCTAAATCCTGCTCCAGTATTTTAGTAATCCTTTTTGTAAAAATGGTTACATGCACATTTGATTTGCGTTTCGTAAAAAGTTGCAGAACTGATTCATCAATATAATTATCAATAAGTACAATAGATTTGTTAGCAGACTTTATCAAATCAGCAGCAAAAACATAAGCATCAAAGACCTGTCCATCATAAAAAACTCCCTGTTTGGGCAGCAAGTTGGTATTGAGTTGTAAATCAATCTCATTTACTTTTTTCGACAACACGTCCATATTATCTTCCATCCTATTCATTCGGTTATTAATTGAATAGCCTTTCAACAAATGATCTTTTAGTACTTTAGTAGCCCAAATTCTAAATTGTGTACCGCGTATAGAGTTTACCCTATACCCAACAGAGATAATTACATCAAGAGAATAATGGCTTACATTATATTTTTTGCCATCAGAAGCAGTTGTTCGGAATTTCCGAACAACTGAAATTTCTTCTAGTTCCCCTGTCTGAAATATATGTTTGATATGCTCGCTTATATTTGCTTTACTACTATCAAAAAGTGTTACAATTTGTGCCTGTGTAAGCCAAACAGTTTCATCCGCAACCTTTACTTCAACCTGAGTTGAATCCTCTGCTTGATATAGTATTATCTCATTCTTTTTACTCATCCCAAACCTCCACATATTATTAACATCAAACAACTAATGGAAAACTTTTTCAGCACAACAGACAGCATTGATATTCCCTGTTCTGTAAAAGCAAATGGAATAGCACCGCCAGCAATTCTCTGTAGCATATCCAGTGTTTTATTTTTCATATCCCCAACTCCTTTCAGATTAAAATCTTTTTACAATTACAACCATTATCTTTAGTGCTAACATATCCATGTTTAAACCTATCGAATTCGATAGGTTTAAAACTCTTTCTCTGTGACTCTGCGCGATAATCTCTTTTTTTATTCTATGTAGCATTTTTCTTAAAAGCATTAACTTGTTTTGGAATTTTGTGGTACAGAAATTTGTGGCGAAGCCAGACAAATAACTGTTCCCAAAATAACATAACAAAAAATTGGAGCCAATTAGCGAGGAACCGACCAACAGGAGATAGGCTGGAGTTTACGACAGCAATGAGTGCAACGAATGGCCAATTAGTTGACAAAACTCTTCTCTTTTTCTTCTTTGTACTACAACCCTTCATTTTCTTGCCTGTCCGCCGTAGTCCGGAACGGCGAAGGAGGATGTAGATTCGTGTGATTCGTGGTAAAAACTCTTGTCTTTCTTCTTTCTTTTTCGTGTTTTTTGTGCCTTTCGATGTTAATTCTGGATTAAAGCAATCTTCTCTTTCATTTCAGCCTTAACCGCATACAGCTCCTTTTCAAGATCATCAATATCTTTCTGAACCGCAGCAATATCAATCTCTTCCTCCTCTTCAAACGTATCCACATAGCGAGGAATATTCAGATTAAAATCATTCTCTTCAATCTCTGCAAAGTTTGCAATATGAGAATATTTCTCAATCTCTTTACGTTCCTTAAACACGTCTTCAATCTGGTTCAAATGTTCTGCAGAAAGCTTGTTCTGATTTTTTGATGAGATAAAATCGCGACTTGCATCAACGAAAAGAACATCCTTCTTGCCATGATTTTTTCCACCCTTTTCTCTTGAGCGATCAAACACAAGAATTGCCACAGGTATACTAGTTGTAGGAAACAAATTTCCTGGCAGACCAATAACCGCATCAAGCAGATTTTCCTCAATCATCGTCTTACGAATCAAGCCCTCTTTTGCTCCACGAAAAAGTACCCCATGTGGAACCACAACAGAAACTCTACCCTCTTTTTCAAGTGCAGTTTCAATCATGTGAGTAACAAATGCCCAATCGCCTTTACTCTTTGGTGGAACTCCACGCCAGAATCTTTTATATTGATCAGACTCAGCATTCTCAGCTCCCCACTTGTCTAAAGAAAAAGGAGGATTTGCAACGACGCAATTAAATTTCATCAGCTGATCTTTTTCAATCAAAAGCGGACTATTCAATGTATCGCACCATTCAATTCTGGCACTATCAAAATTATGCAAAAACATATTCATTCTACAAAGTGCCCAAGTGCTACCATTTGACTCCTGACCAAAAAGGGCAAAATTACGATCTCCAACCTGTTCCCCAGCCTTGATAAGCAATCCACCTGACCCACATGCCGGATCGCAAATTCTGTCACCACTCTTTGGCGATGCCAAACGCGCAACCAGTTCAGTCACCTCAACTGGTGTAAAGAATTCGCCAGCCTTCTTGCCTGAATCCGAAGCAAATCGCTCAATTAAATAAATATATGTGCTACCAATCACATCACTCGATACCCTACTTGGACTCATATCAAGCTGCGGTTTATGAAAATCATCAAGCAATTGTTTCAATCTGCGATTTCTATCCTTGGTTTTCCCAAGTCCAGCCTCACTATTAAAATCAATATTTCTGAAAACGCCATCAAGCTTGCTTTTATTTGCCTCTTCAATATGATCCAAAACAACATTAATCAACTCACCAATGTTTGCTGCATTTCTTCGTTCATAAAGACTATCATAGGTTGCAACAAAAGAGTCAATCACCACCTCTTCGTCACCATTATTAATCTTTTCCTTCAATTCAATTTTTGGAAGAACAAAACGTTCTCGATCAAGCTTACGACGAATTCTTACATCATCATCACCAAATTGTTCCTTATAGGTATTGTAATGGTCCTTCCATACATCAGATATATATTTCAAAAATAACATCACCAATATATAATCCTTATACTGTGCTGGATCAACCACTCCACGAAACGTGTCACATGCTGCCCATGCTGCCGCATTTATATCTTTCTGTTCAAGCTTCTCATTCATATTATTGTTCGGGCGACATTCTTGTCGCCCCTTCCTTTTTCATTTGTTTTGTTCGGGCGCCATTCTTGGCGCCATTCTTGGCGCCAAGAATGGCGCCACTACGTCGCCCCCCACCATTTAAAACTGTGCGTTAATCACGGCATCAATATATTGTTGCCTTTTTTCTGCCAATTGATTTCGCAAATTTCTTTCTCTCATTGCCAAATTATATATATCAACAATCTGCTTCTGTTTTTTCATTGTTGGAAAAACAATCAGTAAGTCATCCAAAACCTGTTTATTAATCATCCTCTGCAATGTACCATCTGCTCTACTATGCAAATACGACTGTGCTTTATGATTAATATACCAGCATAAATACTCAGGCATAACCACTTTTACGTCACTCACACGAATTCTCAACAAAGGAGAAGCAACAATGACTCTGCCTGGCTTTTCCAACAATATAGATGCTGTCGTGCTCAATCCTCTTGATCTGAATACCAGATCATATTTTTTAACAAAATGTAAATCCTTAATCTTTTTCAAATCAACCTTTACCACATTCTCAAAACAGACCTTACTATCTTTAAGATCTTTCATCTGAATAACACTAACCGCCCCACTCTTATCAACTTCCAACTTCTCTCGAAACGTGTATCCCATCTGGACGGTTGCAATATTTTTCACCTTGACCATAAAACTTCCTTTGCGTACAATTATGCTTGTTGAGGCACACTGTACACTAAACCAAACGATTTGTCAAGCATTTTCCCACAGTATAGACGTTTTTGCATTTTTGGATGCAGAAATCTTAGATAATAAGCACAAAAGAAAAGCAAAGCACTTCCACCTCGCCAAAAAGAGCGTTGCTCTAAAGATAAACAATAGGGTGAAGCAATGAACGTAGTGAATGGCCTACATTCGTCCCCGTTCTCATAAAGTGGTCTCAACCAGAACATCAAGTGAATTTAAAAATATCAGAATTTATACAATTGATTCTAGGAGAAAAACGTGATATATTGGTTAGATATTTTTTATAAGACAGATAGATTTTATCAATGTTTAAAACTTCAAAAATAAGGAACAATACAATGAGTGAGACATTCACAGCTAGAGAAATAAAGATGGGCTTTCATCCAGAAGGCTACTACATAAACAAAAATACTTCACCAATGGACTTTTATACAAAATGGCAAATTACACCTGAGGGTAAATGGATAGAACCAAAACCTACATGCTTTGATTCGATGCCACAACAAGGTTGGTATAAAGGAGAAAAGCCACAGAATGTTAATAAATAACTAAAAACAACCTTAACTTTATGGTTGAGAGGTAAAACGTAAGTTTCAATCAATAGAATCAGGATTAAGTTTTTGCTCTCTATATTTTTGGGTGATAAATATTGAAATTATTTTAAGCGGACGCCGAGGACGTATTAGCTCCTGCCCTGTTTAGGGGAGGTCACCTCGCATGCGAGGTGGGAGGGGTTTCCCCTCCCAGCTGGCAATATAATATTAAACTGCACAACGGGAGGGTCAGCGTCCCCGCTGACTGAAAGGACATTCAACCATAAAATGAGATTTCAGCATATAGGCAGAATTTTTAGCTTTATTTATTTGGGTTATTATTATATATTGCCATATTATTAATTTTTAAGGAGTTAACAGTGAAAAAAGCACTAATTACAGGCATAACAGGACAAGATGGTTCATACCTAGCAGACTTATTACTTGAGCAGGGATACAAAGTCTATGGCATGATGCGTAGATCAAGTACAGAGACATCAGAAAGAATTGAACATTTAAAAGATAAAATAGAAATTCTACAGGCAGACCTGCTTGACGAGCTTTCACTTATAAGTATGATGGAAGAGTCTCAACCTGATGAAATCTATAACCTTGCAGCTATGTCTTTTGTTCCTACATCATGGCAACAACCTGTACTGACAGGCGAATTTACTGGTATCGGTGTTGTAAAAATGCTTGAAGCAATGAGAAGAGTTTGCCCTAAAGCAAAATTTTATCAGGCATCAAGTAGTGAAATGTACGGAAAAGTTCGTGAAGTTCCTCAAACAGAACTAACACCATTTTATCCAAGAAGTCCATATGGTGTTGCTAAAGCATACGGACATTACATCACAGTTAACTACAGAGAAAGTTATGATCTTTTTGCGGTTTCTGGAATTTTATTTAATCACGAAAGTCCTCGCCGAGGAAAAGAATTTGTAACAAGAAAAGTTACAGATGCTGCGGTAAGAATCAAACTTGGTCTTCAAAGTGAATTACGAATGGGAAATCTTGATTCAAAAAGAGACTGGGGCTTTGCTGGTGACTATGTTAAGGCTATGTGGCTAATGCTTCAACAAGATCAAGCTGACGACTATGTTATATCTACAGGCGAAGAGCACTCCGTTAAAGAACTGGTAGAAGTTTCTTTTGAAAGAGTTGGCCTTGATTGGGAAAAATATGTTGTTATTGATCCAAAGTTTATTCGTCCTGCCGAAGTGGATAGACTGCTTGGCGACTGTTCAAAAGCTAAAAAAGTGCTAAACTGGGAACCGAAAGTAAACTTCAAACAACTAGTGGAAATGATGGTTGATTCAGACTTAAAGAAAGTCCAAAAAGAGATAGACAATCAATAATGGTTAGTGGTTAGTTGTTAATGGTTAGTTGAAGATAAACCCCAGAAAAAACTAAGAATATTTATCTCACGAGTCACTGCGTCACTTAGTCATTGAGTCACTGAGTCATTTGGTCTTCTGTAGCCGCGCCGTGCCGTGCATAGCTTGCAAAGCGACGCATGGTCGCCTCGGCGCGGAAAAACATGCGTCTTGCGTCTTGCGTCACCGCTGAACTTTAACGGTGGCGTAATTTGCAAGTGCTCCTGCCCTGTTTAGGGGAGGTGCCCGAGCTTGCGAGGGCGGAGGGGTAACTTTATTCGACGTTGGATGTTGAATGTTCGATGTTGGACGTTCATTAATTGGCATCTCAAAATTTAAACTAAATTTAAAATATGAAAATACTACTTACAGGAGCTGCAGGTTTCGTTGGTCGACACATGATCAATGAACTTCTTTCAGCCAATCACAAAATTATTGCTTTGGATCAAAAGTTTTCTGATGATTTTCCAACACATAAATGTGTCGAAAAACTCAGCGGAAGCATTCTAGACACAAACTTTGTAAATGGTTGTGTGGCTGACTATGCACCCGATGCATGTATACATCTTGCGGGAATAGCCTTTGTTCCAGTTGGTGCAACTTCCCCAGGTCTTGTTTATGACATAAACATTACAGGAACTATAAATGTTTTAGATGCTTTTAAAAATATCATGCCGAAAGGACGAGTCCTAACTATATCATCCGCAAATGTCTATGAAGCTACTCCATACGACGGAATACCATTAAAGGAATCTGCACAACTTGCCGCTATTTCACCATACGGTCTATCTAAGATTGCAGCAGATAATGCAACAATTGCATGGTACAACAGATATAATCTTGAAACCATTTCAGTACGACCAGGAAATCATACCGGACCAATGCAGTCTCCAAACTTCGTTGTCCCTGACTTTGCAAATCAATTGATAAAAATTAAAAATGATGAACAAGCAGCTAAAATGGAAGTTGGTAACCTAAAAAGTAAACGATCATTTTCTGATGTAAGAGATATTGTTAGAGCCTACAGACTGCTTCTTGAAGATGGAACTCCTGGACAACAGTACAATGTGACTTCAAACAATTTAATGAGTATACAAAGCATTTTGGACAAACTGATGGAATTAGTGCAAGTTAACCCCGAGATTCAAATTGATGCAAGTAAATTTCGCCCAACAGATGAAGCACCTCTGTTAGATATTTCAAAGATTCAAAAAGATGTAAATTGGAAAGCGGAGATTCCATTTGAACAAACGCTAGAAGACATTATCAGTAGTAGTTAGTTGTCAGTTGTTAATGGTTAATGCAAAAAAAAATATTAGCTACTGATTAACACCGATTCCCAAGGATGTTTTTGCACATTGGGAGCGAGAACGTCCCCGTTCTCATAGAGAATAAAAAGATGGCAATGAGGACATTGCCGCTCCCGGCCAACAAGACAATACTTGAATGAGGATTTAGAAGCGAGAGGAATTCCAGCCCCAGCGGAGCGACATCTCTGTAGCCTAGGGTTTTAACCCTAGGGTAAATAATAAAAACAAAGTTTTTCCTACCCACGGTAGTGTCTTAACTAACAACTACGAACTATACACTACGAACCGTACACTAAGAAAAAAATGAAAAAGATAATACCAATACTAAAGTTATTAATTGCAGCTGGAATCATAACATTCCTGATGTACAAGATTCATAATGAAACTTGGTTATATACCTTTACCCTTAATAGTAATCAACTATCTTTGGAAACAGCATATTCATATCAAGATACCAACTTTATCCCCTACTCAACAAACTCTAATAAAACAAGTATGTTTTGCTATGACAAAAAAGCTGAAATACCTGAAGCTGGCGTCCTAACACCTACAAAACAGGATTTTTCAACCTTAACCTGGACTTCATACACAAAAAAGAGAAATGGTCTACATGCACTAAGACTTTCAATCCAAAAAGCATCAGAGAATCATTTGATGTTCTTTCTTGCCATTGCTCTATTTTCAATCTGTTTAATATGCATAATAACAAGATGGAAGATAATCCTGCATGGCTTAGGTATTGAAATTGGCTGGAAGAAGATCACATCAATATTTATGATTGGACAGTTTTTCAACTTTTTCATGATTGGTGCAACTGGTGGAGATATTGTCAAAGCAGTATATATTGCAAGAGAGACCCATACAAAGAAAACCGAAGTTGTTACTAGCGTATTTATTGATAGATTTATTGGACTATTTGCCTTAATCTCATTAACAGCAACGATCCTTCTTGCAAACTACAAGTTTTATATGCAATTTCCTGAAACCAAATATATTTTCATCTTTGTTCAGATTGCTTTTGCAGCTTTTCTATTTATAATACTATGCGTGATATTTGCCAAACCATTAATAGACTGGTTTATAGATAAGCTTCCAGGCAAAAATAAGTTTATTGCTATTATAGACACAATATATGAAGCAACAAGATTTTGTTTTACAAACAAATCGGTAGCAATTAAAACACTTGTCTTGTCATATATAAATCATATTACAGCAATTTTCATGATGCTTTGTGCAGGCAAAGCCCTTGGTTTAGAAATAGCTAATCAGTCATATTTTCTAATTGCACCACTTATTAATGCCATAGGTTCAATACCAATAACTCCAGGTGGACTTGGTATGAGAGAAATTGCTGCAATAACATTCTTCGGACTATTAAATGTATCCATTCCATCAGCATTCTTTTTATCATTTATAACTTATTTTGCAGGAATGATCTGGTCGCTCCCAGGTGCGGTTATATATTTGAAGAACAATGGCGGAACGGTTGTGGAACGATAGTTGAACAATTACGGAAAGGTCGGGGAACAGCTATGCATAGGAAAACAATGATGGATCCGCCTTCGCCGTTGAAAAAATGTAGCGTCAGTGTGATTTGCAAGTCCTCCTGCCCTGTCTAACCATCAGACAAAGAGCTGGCTCGTTCCATCCCACGGCAGTGTAACTTAGACCATAGACCTTAGAACTCTTCTGAGAGCAATTATAAAAAGACTTGTTATCTCTAGCTTGCTAGTCCCACTAAGCGGGATGTTGGAATGAATTAAAAAACAATCCGTGTAAAATCAGTGTTAATCAGTGGCCAAAAATTCTTTCTTTGCGTCATTTGCGTCATTTGCGTTAAAACTCTTCTTTCCCACGGGTTTACACCCAGGGCTCCCGCCTTCGCTACATCGTAGTCTATGACGTGGCACAGACAAAGATGTCGCTCCGATGGAGCTACAATCAATAAAAAATAGCACTGCAAGCTGGAAGCGTGCGTTACACATAAAACATGCGGGCTAGGATCTCTCAACTCTCTTTTACTTTGAGTTTCAGCTCCTGAATCAGGCAGAAAACTACAGGAACAGTCAGCATGGTTATTATTTCGATAAACATACCACCAAAGATTGGTGCAGCCATCGGTCGCATAATGTCACTTCCTCGGCCGGTTGAAGTCAGAATTGGTACAAGTGCAAGGATAGTCGTTGCAGTGGTCATTAAGCATGCACGCACCCGCCTCTGTCCAGCAATGAGAACTTGTGACCTGATATCTTCTTTTGTTTTAGGCCTATTTCTCTTGAATTGCTGATGAAGATATGTGCTTATAACCACTCCGTCATCTGTTGCAATTCCAAACAGAGCCAAAAATCCAACCCATACGGCAACACTCATGTTTATAGGACCGACCCTAAAAAGTTCACGCATTGATATACCGAACAAATCAAAATTTAAGAACCATGACTGACCGTATAGCCATATAAAGATAAATCCGCCTGCCCATGCAACAAATACACCAAGAAAAACTAATAGCGTTGTGCTGAAAGAACGAAACTCAAAGTATATCAACATTAAAATAATAAACAACACCGTCGGAAGTACAATAGATAATGTTTTTGCTGCTCTCTGTTGATTTTCATAGCTACCGGCGAATGTATAGCTTACACTGGCAGGCAATATGAATTCACCATTATCAATTTTGCTTTTGAGGAAAATTTTGCATTGTTCTACAACTTCAACCTCTGAAACACCATCTATTTTGTCAAAGACTACGTATCCAATAAGAAAAGTATCTTCGCTCTTTATTACTTGTGGACCTCTTACATATTTTATTTCAGCAAGTTCTGTTATTGGAATCTGTTTTCCATCTGCTCCAGGAATAAGAACATTGTCCAAGGCTTCAATATCATCTCGAAGTTCACGACTATAGCGAACTCTAACGGGAAAACGCTCTCGTCCTTTTATCACGTTGTTTATGTGTTTGCCACCAATGGCAACTTCTATGGCACTCTGAAATTTACTGATTGGTATTGCATATTTAGCCAGGGCTTCTCTGTTAGGTATTATTTCCAAATATGGTTTTCCAACAATTCGATCGGCTATAACAGTTGATGGCTTTACACTGGGAACTTCTTTAAGATATTTCTCGATTTGAAGTCCAACTTGCTCAATCTGATCCAGAGATGAGCCTTTGATTTTAACCCCCATAGGTGCTCTCATTCCACTTTGCAACATAACAATACGCGCAGCGATAGGCTGCAGTTTTGGTGCAGAGGTAGTACCCGGCATCTTTGTCACCCTGACAATCTCACTCCAGATGTCATCTGATGATTTAATATGCTCTCTCCATTGCCTGAAAGGCTTTCCCCTAGAATCTTGTATTAGTTCACCACTATTGTCGCGAACATATTCATCATCTTCAAATTTAAAATTGATTGGATCTCCATTTGCATCCCCTATAAATTCAGATTTATAATTAATAACCGTCTCAACCATTGAGATTGGGGCTGGGTCAAGAGGTGTATCTGCACGTCCTATCTTGCCGACAACAGATTCAACCTCGGGTATGGATTGAATTGCAACATCCTGTTTCTGTAGTATATCCAAAGCCTCACCCATCGATGCATGTGTCATAGTGGTAGGCATGAAAAGAAATGAACCTTCATCAATGTTTGGCATGAACTCTTCGCCAAGTCCTGGAAATATATGAGCAACTTTTTGTGATGGTGGTGATTTTTGAATTATATTAGGCAACCATGCAAATGTTTTGTCAAAACCAAGCCATACTGTAGCTCCAAGTAATAATATCACCACCGGAAGAGACAAAAACAGTAATTTATGTTTTAAACACCATGTCAATATTTGTGGATAAACATATTGAAAAAATTTAAAAAATGTTAATAAACTTCCGATAAGTACTACAACGAAAATTAAATTTAAAAAGAATCCCTTTGCAGGTCCTATAGGAACCCAAGCATTGCTCAAAAGAACTACAACAATTCCTATGACTACCATTATTGCAATCTTTGGTGCTAACTTACGAATTTTGGCTGGTATATAACTTTCAATAAACAGATACAAACCTGTTAGTATTAATAAAATGCCTCCTAATATGGTCAATTTTTTAATAATTAATATTAAACCACAAATTATTAGTATGGAATTTAGAAGTTTTTTCAGTTTTTTACTGGTTATTTTTGCAAAGAATATATTTGCAGTCGGAGGAAGAACAAATATAGCCACGATTATAGATGCAATTATGACAAATGATTTTGTAAAAGCCAAAGGTTTAAACATCTTGCCTTCTGCTCCAATCATAAAAAATATGGGGAGAAAACTGACAACAGTTGTTAGTGCTGAAGTGAGTATGGCGCCAGCTACTTCTGAAGAGGCTTTATGTATAGTTTTCAAACGAGATGCACCCGGTTTGGCTTCTTCAAGATGCTTCATGATATTTTCACAAATAACAATGCCCATGTCCACAATTGTCCCTATGGCTATTGCAATACCGGACAAAGCAAGCATATTTGCCTGCACTTTAAATAGTTTCATAGCCACAAAACAAAATAAAACTGCCACTGGCAGCATTAAACTTATAAGCACGCCGCTTCGAAAATTCATTACCATGACCAGTACAACAATAATCGTAATGAGAATTTCCAAGCTTATTGCGTTGTTTAGAGTACCCAATGTCTCATAAATCAAGCCGGTTCTATCATAAAAAGGCACAATTTTGACTTTGCTTGTTGTGACCCACTTCGGCCATTCATCCAGAGATGTTTTTTTAAGATAATCTAACCATTCGTTTTGATTTAGCTTATCATTTGTAAAGGCTTTGAATCCATGAGATTCAGCAAAAGTTTCAACTTCACTACGGCTCGTGAGTTTATAATCAATAACAGCTTTTTCTGGTAAGGAATCTTCTGTCTCAACAATTCTTTCTTTTACATTTGATATGACTCTTAATGGGTTATCTCCATATCTGGCAACAACTACTCCTCCAACCGCAGGGGCACCACCTTTGTCTAAGGCTCCTCTACGGGTTGCTGGCCCAAGATGTACATTCGCAATATGCTTTATTAAAACAGGAACATCGTTGTCATTAACTTTTATAACACTATTTTCAAGATCAGCAACTGTTTTCACAAACCCAATTCCACGTATAAAATATTCAGTACGGTTGACTTCAATACTTTTTGCTCCAACATCAATATTTGCATTTTTGACAGCTGTGTATACCTCATCAACAGTTACTCCGTAGCTTCGCATTGCATCTGGATCGACATCAACTTGATACTCCCTAACAAATCCGCCAATCGAAGCAACTTCCGAAACACCATCAGCCGATAATAACCAATAGCGTACATACCAATCCTGAATTGTTCTTAACTCTTCCAGATCCCAACCGCCTGCCAGCTGACCATTTGGATTGAACCCATCCAGTGTATACCAGAAAATTTGTCCAAGAGCTGTGGCATCAGGTCCCAGCTTGGGTTGTATTCCCTCAGGTAAGGAGCCTGGAGACAGACTGTTTAGTTTTTCTAAAACTCTTGTTCTTGCCCAATAAAAATCCACATTATCTTTAAAAATTATATATATAGATGAGAACCCAAACATCGAATAACTTCGAATTGTTTTAACTCCTGAAATTCCTAATAACTGAACGGTTAGAGGATAAGATAGCTGATCTTCCACATCCTGTGGAGACCTGCCGCTCCATTTTGTGAAAACAATTTGCTGATTTTCGCCGATATCAGGTATTGCATCAACCGGAATAGGACGCCTACTCTCTCTTAAAAAATCCCAATCAAATGGAGCAACCAAAATTCCAAAAAGTAGAAAAGCAAGTGTGAATAAAAAAACTACCAATTTATTATCAAGACAGAATTTTATTAATTTTCCAAGCAATGATGATTGTTCTGAAATTGTTTCCGGTTCTTCTGAATTTGTTTCTGATTCTTTTTGCATATTATTCTTCAGTTTCTTTTGTGTTTTCCTGGTTCTGTCAAAAGTTTTACCTTCTTCTCAGACTTATTATTTTTTTCGTTCTAAGTTCTATGTTCTAAGAACTTTATTCTTTCAATATCCAACACGGAACATCCAACCCCCAATGTAGGACACTGCCGTAAGCAGGAACGAGCTTTGCTCGTGTTTATCCCCATGGGTTCACACCCATGGCTACATTATGTCGCTCCTTTTTTTATGATAATGAGGACATTATCGCTCCCGTTCTTGCAACACAATACTGAATTACAGATTTTGAGGTAGCACAACCTTCTAGGTTGTTGGCGTTTTACACCTGCAACGAAGATCGTTGCGTTACCCCATTTTCCATTCAACACTTGCAATGCAGTTTGTTGCATTGCGTGGTAGCACAACCTTCTAGGTTGTTGGCGTTTTTCTACCTTAGCTTGCCAGTCCCGCCATGTGGGATGGAAGCATGCGTTACCTGAAAAAATTCTTTCCTGCGTTCTCTGTGCCTCTGTGCGAAAATATCTTCTCTTTTCTGTGTTTTTCTGTATCTTCAGTGGTTTAAACTCTTCCTTTAATCTTTTTAATCTTCGTCAGCTTCTTTACTATTTTCCTGTATAACTTCATCTATTGAACCGCAATGCAGCATTACATCACCAAAGTATGGGTTCAACACCTTGTTAGTATCCTGCAGCCACGATGCTCCCTTATTGTCAAAAGCCATTGGACATGAGGCCTTATATATATTTGCTTGTCCAACCGGGAATTGCTGAATGACTTGAACCATTTCATCTGTCAGTTTTGGAAGAAGCTCCCGCTGTTTTACAAGAGTACTTTGCTTACTGAGCATTTGCAGTGTCATTGAAAGTGCAGCAGCATTTTTCATCCACAGTATATGTGTTTGGTTGTCTAAAACAGTCATGTCAACAGCTTTTAGACTTTCAATTGCCTGTTGTGCTTTAAGGCTGACGTCTTTTGCATTATCATCCACCATCGCTTTCTGAATAGCAAAATATGACTTGAGCAGTTTGTTTAACTGCTTCGTGAACGCCTCAGGAATTTCACTTTCTGGTGCAGTCTGCTCTGGTTGCATATTCATGTCTTGATGATTCATATCCGTGCTCATATTAGTTTTGGCACTTGGATCATACGACATCATACTAGGTTTTGCCCTTATCTGCATTTCCGCATCCAACTTGAAACTCCCCCTAGTGACAACAAAATCTCCTTCGTCTAAACCCTCTTTGACAATATAAAAATTTCCAACTCTTGACCCAAGAACTACTTCTCTACCTTCGTATGTCGGTCTTTCTTTGTTTGGAATTTCAATATAAACAACAGCACGCGTACCCGTTTTCATTGCAGCTGTCACAGGAATAATTAAAGGCGCAACTGCGGAAGAACTACTTGTCGGTTTTTTAACTACATTTCCATCTGAATCAATCTGACTTCTGACTATAGCTTTAACAAACATTCCAGGCTTAAGGTCTAAATTTTCATTGGGTACAGATACTCTAACTTTTACAGTCTGACTTTTGGGAGTTACAACAGGATCAATAAAATCCACCTTTCCTTCAAATTTCTTGCCAGGATATGTTTCGGTTGTAAATTCCACTGAACTTCCATATTTGATAAGTGCAAGGTCGCTTTCGTATGCATCCAGTTCCACCCACACAGAAGAAAGGTCTGCTACGGTATAAATTCTGGTGCCCGTTTTAACATACATCCCCTCTTTGGCATTTTTATGAATTACTATACCCTGAATTGGTGAGTCAATATTAACAATTTTATCAACTTCACCTGTTCTCTCTATTTTATTAATCTTCTCAGCAGAGATCCCAAGTAAACTAAGTTTTTCTCTAGAAGCTTTTACAGTAGTCATTGCAGTTTTTTTTGTTGTATCTGAAGTGGAATTCTTAATACTATTCTGGAACTTAACAGCTTGAATCAGTTCTTCCTGGGCTGTTATTAAATCAGGACTATAAATTGTTGCCATATGATCACCCTGTTTAACGGGTATTCCTGTATAATTGATAAAGAGCTTTTCTAAACGTCCAGGCACCCATGCTGCAATATATGACAACCGTGTTTCATCATAGTTCACTTTGCCTAACATACGTATTTCACTATCAACAAACTTTCTTACAACGGGTGTTGTCTCAATTTCCAAACGCTTCAATGTATTTGATGATATACTAATTTGAATATCAGAATCACCACTATTGTCGTTATTTATTGGAATCAGTTCCATACTGCAAATTGGGCATAAACCTGGTTCAGGCAGACGTATACTTGGATGCATCGAGCAAGTCCACCAAACCTTTGCCTTCTCGGTATTGTCAATCTTTGTACCATTTTCGCTGGCATCATTATGTTTAGAACTAAATACAAATTGTTGTAGTATTACACCTGTTACAAAACTGACAACAATAATAGCTGCAATTTTTAGAATCTTCTTTTTGTTAGCAAACATTTCTTTCTCCATTCTTTAATTTTTCGTCATATTTTGTGTATATTAAGCCCCATAGGTGCGAAATCTCTGTAGCCTAGGGTTTTAACCCTAGGACATTATAATAAGAAAATGAATCCCGTAGGGATGACATCTTAATAAATTTATGTCACTCCCGCCCTCATTTTGCCTAATAATATCAGGTAAAATAAGGGCGAGATTCAGCATTTGCTATACATTAACCTCGGGTTAAAACCCGAGGCTACAAAGATATCATCTCTACGAGATTAAATGGCTCTTCATAAATTATTGTAGGTATCTTATTTTGTTCGACCCCTCCAGGGTCGTATTGTTTTATTATAGCTAACCCCGCATTACATACGGGGCTAATAAGATTTGACTACTTCGTAGTCTTAGAACTGCGACCGTGTCCTGCGTAGCTCGCAGAGCGAAGCATGGAAGCTGTTCAATATTAATAGCCATGCATGAAATGCATGGTTACTTAATCATTATTAATGTAACGACTGCAACGCAGTCGAATAAAAACAAACAGATTATCCTCAAAATATGTCGCAGAATCAATTCTATCCACAATAATCTACGAAGAACCGATTAAATATGTTTAATATTGAATAGCATCTTTAAAATGTTGTCCACAGTAATTTACGAAGAGCCATTCTTTAATATCAACACAAGTTATTCAAACATTTAACGTCATAAAAACACCTTTTAGTTCATTAACAACCTGTTATTCAACTTGAGTCCCAAGCAATTTCTCAATTTCAGCCAGTTTTTTTAGTGCATTTGTTTTTTGTTGTTTTTCAGACAGTTGAAATTCAAGCAAGATTCTTTCTGCATCAAGCAGATCAGAAAAGCTTGTTTTTCCTGTCTCAAAGCTTTTAAAAGATATATCTACGCCTTGTTGAGCCTTAGGAATAATTGAGGTTTTGTATAAGTTCATCTTACGAAGTGAATCATTGTAATAATATACCGCAAGCTCAAGCTTTACAGATAGCTTATTCTCTGTATCCTCCATGATTTTACCAATACTCTCATACCTATTTACAGCCGCTCTTTTAGATGCATGTAATTTGTTTCTCCATACTGGCAAGTTGATTGATACCATTGCTACAGCTGGATCTGGTCCGCCATCAACATCAATTACATCAACTCCGAATGTTATATCCGGCATAAAATTCTTTTGGGCAAGATCAATAGAATAAGATTCCTTCTCTTCCAATATAGATATTTTTTTCAAGGTTGGATTTTCTTTGGGCAGTGATACCTTAAGCTTTTCAAAATCAAGTTTCTGTAGAGCTGAATCTGATGTGGCAGGCCATGTCAGAATTACAGCTTGGTTATATCCAATAGCTGACAATATGCTTGCAGAAACAGATGGTCTGAGAGTCTCTAACTCCTGTTTCTGATCTTCAATACGTTCTAATTCAATCTGTATTTGTAGAAGATCATTTTGAGATATATCGCTTGTTGTAAACTTAGTGGTTGCTGTTGACTCAATCATTTTAAGCAAATCTATATGTTCCTGATTTATAGTAATTGCATCATGTAAGAATGAATATTCATAAAATTTACTTCGAATTTCTTCAATGATACTGAACTGCATAATTATATAATCTTGATAAACCGATTCAGCACCGCTGGAAGCAATCTTTTCCTTTAACGAGAGTTTTCCAAACCATGGAAATGTCTGGCTTAATCCCACTTTCTGATTCTGTGGTCCTGTTTTAGTTTCTATGGGTTCTATAAAGTAAGAGTAAGATAATCGTGGGTCAGGAAGGGAAGATACCTGCGGGATAGTCTCCTTTGCAGAAAGCCACTTTAAATATAAACTTTTTAGGGCTGGATTATTCTCCTGCGCATATATTAGAAGATCTGCTAATTTAAGTTCAACTCCAGGATTAAAATCGGCAGCTTTACCTTGCTTTTCAAAAACTATACCTTTAGCTTCTTCAGAAAAAACAGGTATATAACAATATACAATAAAAAGTAATATCAATATTTTTGTGGCAACCATTTTTGAACTGTATAACAATAATTTCATAGTCTCTTATTTTTCCATGACTTTAATTTAAATTTTCAGTCTACGAGTAATTAACGCATTTATAATAACATTTAGTTTATTGAACTGTAAGTTTTATTTAAACCTTTTTTTCTGGTTGAATGCTGTTTTCAGGCGGTCAACGCCCGCCGCTACAGATACCAATCTGCAAAACAACCCTTAAACTGCATATTCATGCTGTAGCGACGGGCGCCTGTCTGCGTGCGTACACCGCACAGGCAGGTTGACCGTCGAAAATATAATTTTTCATGGTTATCAACCAAAAATGTAAAAATCAAAATTTGACTACGTGGTTTTATTGGTTTAAACCGACGTTCTTACCCTCAACCAGAAATCTAAGGTTTATAATTCTTAATTTTACGGCTGGAACTTGTTTTATTCGTCGATGAACCATCGACGCTACAGCTTAGCCTCAGTATTGCGTACACTGTACTGTAGCGTCGACCGTTGGTCGTCGGAAATATAATTTTCCCTGTTTACCTGTCCCGCCAAGCGTGGATCACCCAACAGATGATAAAACAATCATTCAATCCTTAATTCTATTGACTGGAACTCATGTTAATACCCTCAACCAGAAATTTAGGGCTTTATAATTCTTAATTTTACGGCTGGAACTTGTTTTATTCGTCGATGAACCATCGCCGCTACAGCTTAGCCTCAGTATTGCGTACACTGTACTGTAGCGACGGGCGCCTGTCTGCGTGCGTACACCGCACAGGCAGGTTGACCGTCGGAAATATAATTTTCCCTGTTTATCACCCAACAGATGATAAAACAATCATTCAATCCTTAATTCTATTGACTGGAACTCATGTTAATGCCCTCAACCAGAAATTTAGGGCTTTATAATTCTTAATTTTACGGTTGGAACTTGTTTTATTCGTCGATGAACCATCGACGCTACAGCTTAGCCTCAGTATTGCGTACACTGTGCTGTAGCGTCGACCGTTGGTCGTCGAATTAAATTAAATATCGTCGGAGGCTTTCCTTGATTTTCAATTTTCAACTTTAAATCGTTTAAAGTCTACCTTTTTGGTAGTGATTCAGGGATAATATTAGATTTTCATGTGAAAGTCAACCTATTTTTATAAAATATTTGTTATTTTTTTATTTTTTATAATTTCACACGCTTTAGTCTGAGTGAATTGCTGATTACGGACACCGAACTAAAACTCATTGCAGCCGCAGCAATCATTGGCGATAGCAGTATTCCAAAGAATGGATACAATAGTCCAGCGGCAATCGGAATACCCGCTATGTTGTAAATAAATGCAAAGAATAAATTTTGCCGGATATTATGCATGGTGGCTCGGCTCAATCGTATGGCTCTGACAATCTTCCTCAAATCACCTTTGACTAAAGTGACACCGGCACTTTCTATTGCCACATCTGTTCCGGTTCCCATGGCAATACCAACTTGGGCCTGTGCCAGAGCAGGTGCATCGTTAATGCCATCACCTGCCATTGCAACGATAGATCCATCTGCCTGCAGCTGCTTGATTAGTTCTCCTTTTTGTTCAGGTGTCACTTCAGCTCGCTCCTACTCACGGTAGATCCATCTGCCTG